>Ga0214168_1000125_pt1 | contig 29732 bp, 30 predicted proteins | sample LakMenepilimnion_FD_153002 | JGI IMG/M metagenome (GOLD analysis project Ga0214168, IMG submission 153002) | Freshwater microbial communities from Lake Mendota, WI - Practice 29OCT2010 epilimnion v4 | ecosystem: Environmental > Aquatic > Freshwater > Lake > Epilimnion/Euphotic zone | place: Lake...
GCTAGAGGAAGTATCTGGCTCAGATTTGATTGTTCACGTTGTTGATGGTTCACACTCAGATCCGTTTGAACAAATTCGAGCAGTGCGTGAAGTAATTACCGAAATAGGTGGCGCTGAAATTCCAGAGATTATTGCGATTAATAAAGTCGATATCGCCGATCCCGATATGGTGATGCAGATTCTGCGTACCGAACCAAATAGTTACGCCTTCTCAGTTCGTACTGGTTTCGGAATTGAAGGCTTAATTCACGCAATTGAGAGCTCGTTGCCTAGACCCAAGATCGAAATTAACACAGTCATTCCTTATGATCGCGGCGACTTAGTCAGTGCGATTCACGAACGCGGCGAAATTTTGCGCGAGGAATATTTGCCCGAAGGAACCTCGTTACATGCACGCGTTGATGGGGGATTAGCCAAAGAGATCGAAGAAATCGCTCGTTAATTACTCAGGCAGCACTCATGTGACGGGAATATTTGCGACACGCCGAGCGTTCAATTAGTTAAACCAGGCAGTAATGCGCCACTATGCGCCCGCTGGGTATTTCCAGCGGCGTTAGCCAGTAATTTGGCTTCGACTTAGTTTGGAAAGAAGGTGAGAGCAATGGCAACCGATTATGACACCCCCAGAAAAACCGATGAAGAGTTACATGAAGAATCGCTTGAGGAGTTAAAGGCGCAACGCGTCGATGCTCAATCCGGTCAGATTGATGTCGATGAAGCAGAAGCTGCTGAAAGCCTTGAGCTACCTGGTGCTGACTTATCAGGTGAAGAACTCTCTGTGCGCGTAGTTCCTAAGCAAGTTGATGAATTCACTTGCTCACGTTGTTTCTTGGTGCATCACAGCACTCAGTTAGCAAAAGGCGAGGGCGCTACTGCAGTTTGTAAGGAATGCTCTTAACTTTTAGCCGTTAAGAATTTCGGCAAGTTCGTTATTTCGTTTCGAAGTAATTAACCAATATGGTGTTTTATCGCGGGTGTCGTTGATTTCAACTTTAACGCCGGTTGATCGCCAAAATCTGAAGATTAGAAATGAAGCTGGGTCGGCATCGCGAGTGCGAAGTCGGCCCATTTCCTTGCTATCAAGAACAGTTGCCTTACCTAGATACTTAAGTTCGATGTGAGCGGGGCCTGCTCTCATTTCATTCTCATCAACTTCGATTACTAGTGTGGTCTTTAGCGCAATTAGCACAATCAGAACTGTCAGGACGACCCAAGTTATAAACGCAGGTTGATTGCCGATCGCGGCCCACACCGCAACGACTAAGGATAAAAAGAGAAAGTAGATAAAGGCAATCAGCCAAAATGGCGCACGAATCACTTCTCTAAATCTCATAAGACCACGCTATCGTGAAATAAATAAAGTAGCCTTATGACATGAGTCGCGTTGCCAGCACCACACCGCCAGAAGGATCTGTAATTCCTGAGCGTCATCCGCTTGCCCCTGCCACCGGCACAAAAGTCCCATCTCACTACGGCCATTGTTTTGGTTGCGGTGAATTGCACCCTACTGGCTTACATTTAGTGGCACACGTCGGCGAAGGCGCAACGATCACAGCCGAATTTACAGTTACCGAAAATCATCAAGGTGCGCCAGGTCTGGCTCATGGCGGTTTACTCTCATTAGCTTTCGATGAAGCTCTCGGAAAGTTAATGTGGCTACTGAGATCACCTGCAGTTACTGCTCGTTTAGAAACTGATTTCATTCGCCCAGTTCCGCTCGGCACAACGCTCTTCATTACCGCCGAAATTACTGGTCAAATTAATCGCAAGGTCTATTCAGCTGCGGTTGGCCGCTTAGGTTCACCAGAGGGCGAGATTGCTGTCAGAGCTGCAGCCCTATTTGTAATCGTGCCGATGTCGCACTTCTTAACTAAAGCACCTGAAGGTTTCTTAAAGGAAGTCGCGAAGAACCCCGAACTATTGGCCTTTGTTGATCCAGAATTTGAAATTAATCCATGAGTGATCTGCAAGTATTGATCAAGCGCCTTGATCCGGGTGTGCCACTTCCTAAATATTCCAAAGGTGGCGATGCCGGCGCTGATGTTGTTACCCGAATTGATTTAACTTTAGAACCAGGGGAGCGCGCACTTGCCCCAACCGGAATCGCAATCGCACTTCCTAATGGCTATGCCGCTTTCGCGCACCCACGATCTGGTTTAGCAATTAAGCACGGAGTTTCAATGGTTAATACGCCTGGCACTATCGATGCTGGTTTCCGCGGCGAATTACAGATTATATTGATCAACCTTGATCCGCGCGAAGCTATTTCATTCAAACGTGGTGATCGCATCGCCCAATTAGTTTTCCAAAAAGTCGAGCACGCGGATTTTGTTGAAGTCGAAGAATTGCCAGGTTCTGGTCGCTCTGATGGTGGCTTCGGCTCAACCGGATTGGCTTAGTTATGAGTGATCAGAAGAAAGTAATTGACGCTCTTGGTGGCAAAAAAGGTTTATTAGATTCTGGCCTGCCAGCACTGGTTTTTCTGATTGCGTTTAACATAAGCAAAGAGTTACAGATGGCCGCGACAGCTGCGGTTGTAACTGCGCTAGTTCTAGCAATTCTGCGACTGGCCAAGAAGGACACATTGCAACATGTGGTCTCAGGTTTAATCGGGGTGGTTTTCTGTGCATTTCTGGCCCGCAAGACTGGTTCAGCGGTTGATTATTATTTGCCTGGCCTGATCATAAATATTGTCTACGGCTCGGTTTACTTAATTGCTAATTTAGTTGGTTTTCCGATTCTGGGATTAGTTCTTGGTCCGATCTTGGGCGAGAACTTACATTGGCGAAAAGTCGCTGAACGTAAACGTGCCTACATCAAAGCAAGTTGGCTTTGGGTAGGTCTATTTCTTTCTCGCTTAATTGTGCAATATCCGCTTTATAAAACGGGGAATTTAACCGCTCTCGGAACCGCGCGCCTCGCAATGGGGTATCCACTTTTTGCCGCGGTTGCTTGGGGATCCTGGTTAATCATTAAGAAAGTACCGGCCGCAATTCCGCCAGAGAAGAATAAAGACTAGCTAGCGATGAAGCATTGCTTAAGCAGATCTTCTGCTTCAGCTGTTGCAACAAAAAGCAGTTCGTCGCCGGCTGTGAATACTTCATGTTGCTTAGGCGAGATAACGCGTCCATCGCGAACGATTGCAGCTAGCGTTGAATTCTCGGGCAAAGTTATTTCTTCGACAGTCAAACCTAAACAAGATGAGTTATCCGGAAGCGTTAACTCAACTAAGTTGGCTTGACCCTGGCGGAACGAGAACAAGCGAACTACATCGCCAACAGTTACGGCTTCTTCAACTAAAGCCGAAATAATTCTTGGTGTAGATACCGCAACGTCTACGCCCCAAGATGAATCAAACATCCATTCATTCTTTGGGTGGTTAATGCGAGCAACAACGCGAGGCACACCATATTCAGTCTTACCTAATAGCGAGGCCACTAAATTAACTTTGTCATCGCCAGTTGCGGCCACTAGTACCTGACAGGTATCTAGCTTTGCTTTATCAAGTGAGGTGATTTCACAGGCATCGGCCAATAACCATTCGGCATCTGGCACGCTATCCATCTTTAGCGATTTTGGATCGCGATCAATTAATAGAACTTGGTGGCCGTTATCTAGAAGTTCGCGTGCAATAGCGCGACCTACATTGCCGGCACCGGCGATAGCAATTCTCACTTTATGACTCCTCGGGGGATTTAGCCAGGGCGGCTTCGACGGCTGCGAGTTTGCCTTCTTCGACAATTACATGAACCAAGTCGCCTTCTTGCAAAACAGTGTGCTCTTCAGGAATCAAACCTTCGCCTAAGCGAGTTATGAAAGCAACGCGAGCTGAAGTTACATTTTCAATGCGCAAGACCGGCGAGCCATACCAATCAGCGGCTGGATGCACTTCGCTCAAACTGATAGTGCCAGTTGCATCGCGCCATTCGGAGCGAGTTCCTTCGGGCATTAAGCGACGAGAGATTTGATCCGTTGCCCAAAGTACGGTTGCAACAGTTGGAATTCCTAGGCGTTGGTAAATTTCAGCGCGACCGGAATCGTAGATTCGAGCAACCACATTTGAAACACCGAAAACTTCGCGGGCTACGCGAGCGGCAATAATGTTTGAGTTATCGCCGTTACTTACTGCGGCGAAAGCAGAAGCGGTTTCAATTCCAGCTTCGACCAAGGTATCGCGATCAAAGCCAACGCCGGTGACGGTGCGACCCTTAAAATCAGGGCCAAGTCTGCGGAAAGCTTCGCGAGATTGATCAATTATGGCGACAGAATGGCCAGCGGCCTCAAGTTCGGCTGCTAAGGAAGATCCGACTCGACCGCAACCCATGATTACTACATGCACAAGGATCAACCTACCACCCTTAGGCTTACCAATTATGGAAACTGAGCGCACTGAAGCGAAAAAGAGGGCGTTTAGAGTGGGTGAAAAGTTCACGACCACCATTGAAAAAGTAGCCCATGGTGGCCATTTCATTGCCCGACATGAAGGCGCAGTCTTCTTTATTCGCCATGGAATTCCAGGTGAAACGGTAATTGTTGAAGTTACCAGCACAGGTAAGTCGTTTAATCGTGGCGATGTTGTAGAAGTAATCCAACCTTCAGCCGATCGAGTTAAGGCCCCTTGTAGTTACGCGCATCGCTTGGGCTGCGGCGGCTGCGATTTCCAACATATTTCGATTTCTCGCCAACGCGATTTAAAGGGTGAAGTAATCACCGAACAGTTCGCCCGTATTGCAAAGATGGAGCTAAGGGTTGCAGTCGAAGAAGTTTCCGAGCCACTTCATTGGCGAACTCGAGCGATCTTAAACATTGATGGCTCGGGCAAGGTTGGCTTCTTTGGTTCCCGAAGCCATAATTCAATTCAGATCGATGATTGTTTAACTTGTGTACCAGGGTTGCAATTAAGCGAGATCACATCGCGCACTTGGCAACCAAATACGAAATTAGAAATAAGCGCCAATAATTTAGGTGATCGAATTATTGAAAATGCAGGAGTCATTGAAGGCCCGAAAACCTTGGTCGAAGTTGTTGGCGCGAATAGTTTTCAAGTTAGTCATTCTTCATTCTGGCAAAGCCATAAGTTAGCGCCGGCAGTTTTAACCGAAGCGGTTATGCAATTTGCTGAATTGCAAAGTGGTGACCAAGTCTTAGATCTATACGGGGGAGTTGGGCTATTTACCGCAGCCGCTCTAACTGCAGTTGGCGCAACGGGGCGAGTTGATTTAGTTGAGGCGAGTTCGAGCGCAATTGGTGATGCCAAAGTAAATTTTGAGAATGTGCCAAATGTGAATATCTACTTAGGTGATGTCGCAAAAATAATGCCGCGAATTGGCTCTGCTGATGTAGTGATTCTTGATCCACCTCGAGAAGGCGCTGGGCAATTAGTTTTGCAGCAGATTTCCGCACTTAATCCGCAACGAATTGTTTATGTAGCCTGCGACCCTGCAGCCCTTGCCCGCGATTGTGCTTTTGCTAACGATCTTGGTTGGCAGCTAAGTAATGTGCGCGCATTTGATTTATTTCCGATGACTCACCACATCGAGATGGTTGCGTTGTTTACCCGCTCTGCGATAGATTAGGAAAGTATCTCGACGTCAAGATACTTTCTAGGAGGCGCAAGTGAGCAAGAATTCCTTCCAAGCCCAGACTTCACTCGAAGTTGCCGGCCAGAGCTATCAGATCTTCGACATTACGAAGTTACCTGAAGCAGCAACTCTGCCATTTAGCTTGAAGGTATTGCTGGAAAACTTATTGCGCACCGAAGACGGCGCAAATATCACCGCCGAACAAATCAAGTCTTTAGCTAATTGGGATCCAGCAGTTGAACCAGACACTGAAATTCAATTCACGCCCGCTCGCGTTGTAATGCAGGACTTTACTGGCGTTCCTTGCATCGTGGACTTAGCAACTATGCGCGAAGCAATTGTTGAATTAGGGGGAGACCCAGCAAAGGTGAATCCACTTGCACCAGCTGAGTTAGTAATCGACCACTCGGTAATTGCAGATTTATTCGGAACCAAAGATTCCTTTACCCAAAATACCGATATTGAATATCAGCGTAACCAAGAGCGTTACCGTTTCTTGCGTTGGGGCCAAGGCGCTTTCGATGAATTTAAAGTTGTGCCACCTGGCACCGGAATTGTGCACCAGGTAAATATTGAGTTCTTAGCTCGCGTAGTTATGACTCGCAAAGTCGATGGCGTAATGCGTGCTTATCCAGATACCGTTGTTGGAACCGATTCACACACCACGATGGTTAATGGTTTAGGTGTACTTGGTTGGGGCGTTGGCGGAATCGAAGCCGAGGCAGCTCTTCTTGGCCAGCCAGTTTCTATGTTGATCCCACGCGTAGTTGGATTTAAGTTAAATGGTTCATTGCCAGTTGGTACAACAGCTACTGACTTAGCGCTGACAATCACCGAGATCCTGCGCAAGCACGGGGTAGTAGGTAAGTTTGTTGAGTTCTATGGCCCAGGCGTTGTCGCAGTTCCAATGGCAAATCGCGCGACGATCGGCAACATGAGCCCAGAATATGGTTCAACAGTTGCGATCTTCCCAATCGATGATGAAACCTTGAAGTACTTGCGCCTTACTGGTCGCAGCGATGATCAAATTGCTTTGGTTGAAAGTTATGCCAAGAAACAAGGTTTATGGCATGACCCATCTGCCGCTCCACGTTTCTCTGAACATATCGAATTAGATCTTTCAACTATCGTGCCTTCGATTGCTGGCCCTAAGCGTCCACAAGATCGCATCGCTCTTAGTGATTCAAAGGCAGCACTTGCTAAGTCATTACCTGGTTATTTAAGCGATAAGGCAAGTACTAACCCAATTGAAATTAAGGTAGGCGGCACTGCTACCAAAATTACAAATGGCGATGTGGTTATCGCCTCAATTACTTCATGTACCAACACTTCAAATCCATCAGTAATGATTGGCGCCGCTTTGTTAGCTAAGAAGGCGGTAGAAAAGGGTTTGAAATCCAAGCCGTGGGTTAAAACCACATTGGCACCTGGCTCAAAGGTAGTAACTGATTACTATGACAAAGCCGGTCTGACTAAGTACATGGAAGATCTTGGTTTCAACTTAGTTGGCTATGGCTGCGTAACTTGTATCGGTAACTCTGGCCCACTTCCAGTTGAAGTAAGCAAAGCAGTGAACGAACATGATCTAGCTGTTACTGCTGTGCTTTCTGGTAACCGTAACTTCGAAGGTCGCATTAGCCCAGATGTGAAGATGAACTACCTAGCTTCACCTCCGCTGGTAGTTGCTTACGCGATCGCGGGCACCATGAATCATGATTTCGAGAAAGATTCACTAGGCAAAGATCAAGCTGGTAACGATGTTTACTTGCGCGATATTTGGCCTTCCCAAGAAGAAATTGCTGCAGTTGTCGAAGCCTCTATTTCATCTGAGATGTTTAAGAAAGACTACGCCAGCGTCTTTGAAGGCGATCATCGCTGGAAGTCACTTGCAACACCAACTGGAAATACTTTCGAATGGGATCTCAACTCAACTTACGTGCGCAAGGCACCATATTTCGATGGCATGCCAGCACAACCAAAGCCAGTAACAAATATTTCAGGTGCTCGCGTAATGGCGATCTTGGGGGATTCAGTTACAACTGATCACATTTCTCCAGCCGGAAATATCAAAGCTGATTCACCAGCTGGAAAATATTTAGCTGAGCACGGAATCGAACGAGTTGATTTCAACTCCTACGGATCTCGTCGCGGAAATCACGAAGTAATGATTCGCGGAACTTTTGCGAACATTCGCTTAAAGAATTTGTTGCTCGATGGCGTCGAAGGTGGCTTCACTCGCAACTTCCTTGATGGTGGAGCGCAATCAACAATTTACGATGCGTCGATGGCCTATCAAGCAGCTGGCATTCCGCTAGTAATTCTGGCTGGAAAAGAATACGGCTCTGGATCATCACGTGACTGGGCAGCAAAGGGCACCGCACTTCTTGGGGTTCGCGCAGTTATTGCTGAATCATTTGAACGCATTCACCGCTCGAACTTGATCGGCATGGGCGTTCTTCCATTACAATTCCTTGACGGTCAAACTGCGGCATCACTTGGTTTAACTGGCGAAGAAACTTTTGAGATCACCGGCATTGATGCGCTAAATAACGGCCCATCTCCAAAGGAGCTAACCGTTAAGGCTGGCGATAAAACTTTCCAGGCTAAGTTACGTATCGATACGCCTGGCGAAGCCGATTACTACCGTCACGGTGGCATCATGCAATATGTATTGCGTTCGTTACTAGCTAACTAGTATCCAAGCGCAGGACAATTGAGCCTGGAAACCTTAGACTGTAGCCATGATTGAGCAGATTAAATCTCCTAAAGATTTGGCTGCCCTTTCGCCTGCCGACTTAATCGCACTTGCTGCCGAGATCCGCACTTTCTTAATTGATAAAGTCACTAAGACTGGCGGCCACTTAGGGCCAAACCTTGGCGTGGTTGAACTTACTATTGCGATTCATCGCACCTTTGATTCACCAAAAGATGTAGTTCTCTTTGATACTGGCCATCAAAGTTACGTGCATAAGATTTTAACTGGCCGCAGCGAGGGTTTTGATCTCTTGCGCCAAAAAGGCGGACTGTCAGGTTATCCAAGTCGTTTCGAAAGCGAACACGATGTCATTGAGAATTCGCACGCTTCAACTGCGCTTTCTTGGGGCGATGGAATCTCACGAGGGTTCTCACTTACTGGCCAGAACGATCGCCATGTAGTTGTGGTTGTTGGAGATGGCGCACTAACTGGCGGCATGTCTTGGGAAGCGCTAAATAACATCGCAACTGCTGAATCTCGTAATTTAGTAATTGTCGTAAACGATAATGAACGCAGTTACTCACCAACCATCGGTGGCATGGCAACTTATCTTTCAACTTTGCGAGTAACTCGTGGCTATGAGAAGTTCTTAGACTGGGGCAAAGATGTACTGCAACGCACCCCAGTAGTGGGTGGCCCGATCTATGACACTTTGCATGGCATGAAAAAGGGCATCAAAGACATCATCGCCCCACAAGGAATGTTCGAAGATTTAGGTCTTAAATATATTGGCCCAATCGACGGTCACGATATCGAAGCAATGGAAAAAGCTCTTCTGCGGGCCAAAGCGTTTGGCGCTCCAGTCATTTTGCATGCAATTACCGAAAAAGGGCGCGGATACGCACCTGCGATCGAAGATGAAGCCGAGAAGTTCCATGCAGTTGGCATCCTTGATCCCGAAACTGGCTTACCGATCGCAAAAGGTGTTACTACTTGGACCAACGTTTTTGCCGATGAGTTAGTTAAGCAAGGTGAAAGCAATCCGAAGTTAATTGCGATTACAGCTGCCATGTTGGGGCCAACTGGGTTAGATAAGTTTGCTGATAAGTTCCCAGATCGCACTATCGATGTGGGCATTGCCGAACAGCACGCAGTAACAAGTGCTGCTGGCCTAGCTTTTGCAGGTATGCATCCAGTGGTTGCGGTTTATGCGACATTTCTAAATCGTGCTTTTGATCAAGTCTTATTGGATGTGGCTCTTCATAAAGCTGGTGTAACTTTTGTATTGGATCGCGCTGGCATAACTGGCGATGATGGTGCTTCACACAACGGTATTTGGGATCTTGCGCTGACGGGAATTATTCCTACGATGCATGTTGCTGCGCCTCGCGACGGGGCTCGCTTGCGCGAAGTACTAGCCGAGTCGATTCAAATTACTGATGCGCCTTCAATGTTGCGCTATCCAAAAGGCGAAGTAATTGCAGATATTCCAGCCTTTGAACGTCGCGATGGCATCGATGTTCTGTACCGCGGCGAGAGTGCTGATGTTCTTTTAATTAGCGTCGGTGCCATGGCAGCAATGGCAGTTGAAGCTGCATCTCAGGCTTACCGCGAAGGCGTTGGCGTCACAGTTATAGACCCTCGCTGGATCAAACCGCTGCCACAATCCTTAGTGACTATGGCAACGCGCTACAAGAGCGTGGTTGTTCTTGAAGATGGAATTCGCCACGGCGGAATTGCGAGCACCATTAGTGAGATGTTCCGCGACGCTGGACTACAAGTACCAATTCATTCAATTGGCGTGCCCCTAACATTCTTAGAACACGCCAAGCGAGGACAAATTTTGAGCGAGCTAGGTATTACTGCTCAACAGATTTCGTTGAGCATTGTTGAATGGAGCGCATCTCTAAAAGATGGCTTCCTCTCGTCAGAAGGCGTTAGGCCAGAGATGCAACGCCCGCTGGATGAAAACGTTGACCAGAGACGGCTTCGCTAATACCTTCGCGATCTAGGTAAGGCAAGATTCCGCCGAGGTGCATTGGCCAACCGGCACCTAGCAACATGCAGATATCAATCTCAGCAGGAGTGCTTACAACACCTTCATCAAGCATCATGCGGGCTTCTTCAGCCAAAGCCTTTAGCGCGCGCAGGCGAACTTCTTCAGCAGAAGAAGGCTTATCGCCCTTTTCCATGAGGGCAACTGCAGCTGGATTAGGAACTAACTTGCCGGAATCATCCTTGATGTAGAAAGTGCGAACGCCCTCTTTAACTAGTCGTTGCATCGTAGGGGAGATGCGATAGCGAGGACCGAGATTCTTATTCAAGGTCTCGGCAACGTGCAATGCAACTCCTGGGCCAACTAAGCCAACAAGTTCGAATGGTGACATTGGGAAACCAACGCTACGAAGTGCGTTATCAGCAACATCTGCCGGGGTTCCTTCATCCATCGCGTCGGTAATTTCGCCCATGAAACGAGTCAGCAAACGGTTAACCACAAAGCCAGGTGCGTCTTTAGTAATCACCATAGTCTTCTTAAGTTCTTTACCAATGTTGACCGCAGTTGCAGTTGTTGCATCATCGGTCTTAGAGGTACGAGCAACTTCTAGCAGCGGCATGATTGCCACTGGATTAAAGAAGTGGAAACCAATCACTCGCTCAGGATTCTTCATGCCTTCTGACATTGCTTCAACTGAAAGTGAAGAAGTGTTTGTGGCGATAACACACTCTGGCGAAACGATGTTCTCTAACTTCTTAAAGAGATCTTGCTTTAGGGCAAGTTCTTCAAAGATTGCTTCAATTACAAAGTCACAACCAGCAAATACTTGTTGATCTGCCGAGCCGCTAATTAGCAAGCTCAAACGACGAGCAGCTTCTTCGCTCATGCGCTTCTTTTCGACCAATTTTGCTAGTTCATTATGGACCCAAGCCACACCTTTATCTGCGCGCTCTTGATCAATATCGGTCATCACAATTGGGGTCTTTAAATTACGGAGCAAGAGCAACGCGAGTTGCGAAGCCATCAAGCCCGCACCAACTACGCCTACGCGAGCAACTTTGCGGCCCAGAGCTGGCTTAGGTGCACCTTCAACCTTCTTACGCTTCTTCTGAATCAAGTTAAAGGCATAAAGCGAAGCACGAAGTGGGTCACTCATTGTTAAATCAGCCAGTGCTTGATCTTCAGCATCAAAGCCTTCGCTCAGCGAATTACTCTTTGCCGCGGCAATCAATTTAAGTGCAGCATTTGGCGCATCTATTTCAGCGCCACCATATTTTTTGAGTGCAGCAGCTTTGCCAGTAGCTAGAGCGCTTTCCCAAGCCGGATCATTGCTGTAGTCAGCACGTTCTATCTTGGTCGCGCCTGCTAAAACGTTCGCTGCAAACTGAACTGACTTTTCGAGGAAATCTGCTGGTTCATAAACCGCGTCAACCACACCAAGCTTTAGGGCATCTTTTGCTTTGAGCATGGTGTTATTTGCAAGTGCGTTTAACATTATTACTTGAACTGCGCGTTCTGGCCCGATCAACTTAGGCAAAATTGTGGCGCCGCCCCAACCTGGAACTAGACCAAGGAAAACTTCAGGTAGACCAGTTAAAGCAGTTGAAGCCAAGGTGCGGTAATTGCAATGAAGACCAACTTCAAGCCCGCCACCTAAAGCAAGACCATTAACGAAAGCAAAAGTTGGTTTGCCAAGTGATCCTAAGCGACGGAAAACATCGTGACCTAGTTTTCCGATAGCGACAGATTGTTCGCGCTGCGTTAAAAATGAGAGGGCTGAAAGATCTGCACCCGCTGCAAAAATAAACGGCTTGCCTGTGATCGCTACTGCAACGACATCGCGCCCGGCTGCATCGGTAATTGCGGCATCGAGTGCCATAAGTGATTTAGGCCCAAAGGTATTTGGACGATTGTGATCTTGCCCGTTATCTAGTGTGATCAGCGCTAATTTTCCGATGGCACCAAATGGAGCTAAATCAATTTCACGAACAAGAGCATTAGTGATTACCTCTTCAGGAGCGCCTTCAGGCATGATGATTTCAGTAGCCATTTTTATTTGCCTCCCTTGAAGTTTGGGTTCTCCCAGATGATGGTGCCGCCCATTCCTAAACCGATACACATTGTTGTGATGCCATAACGCACCTCTGGGTGGGCTTCAAAGCCGCGAGCCAAGTTAAGAATTAATCGAACGCCAGAGGAAGCAAGTGGATGACCAACTGCAATTGCGCCACCAACTGGATTAACGCGAGGATCATCATCTGCGATTCCGAAGTGCTCAAGGAAGCTAAGTACTTGAACTGCGAAAGCTTCGTTAACTTCAAATAAACCAATATCTTCAATTGAAAGTCCAGCTTTTGCAAGCGCTTTAATGGTTGAAGGGACTGGTCCGTAGCCCATAATTTCTGGTTCGACGCCAGCGAAGGCGAAAGTGACCATGCGCGCCTTTATGGTTAAGCCAAGTTCGATCGCCTTATCTTCAGCCATAACGAGGGCAGCAGTAGCGCCGTCATTTAAACCGGCAGCATTTCCAGGAGTTACGCGACCACCTGGACGAAATGGTGTTTTCAAAGCAGCAAGTGCTTCCATGGTCGTGCCAGGTCGTGGTGGTTCATCAACAGTTGCAACGCTCCAACCTAACTCTGGATTACGCGCGGCGGTCGGAATTAAATCTTTTTGGATAATGCCAGCTTCATAAGCGGCAGCAGTTTTTAACTGTGAATTAAGTGCGTAGCGATCAGCACGTTCCTTGGTAATAGTAGGGAAGCGGTCATGCAAATTTTCAGCAGTATTTCCCATTGCAAGAGCATCAGTTGAAACAATTTTCTCGGCTAAGTAACGAGGATTTGGATCTACGCCTTCGCCCATTGGGTGGTTACCCATATGTTCAACGCCGCCAGCAATAGCGACATCGTAAGCACCCATTGCAATTGAGCCAGCCACAGTTGTTACCGCAGTTAGCGCACCTGCGCACCAGCGATCAATTGAATAACCAGGAACGCTATTTGGTAGTCCAGATAGCAGAGCGGCACTTCGACCAATGTTCATTCCTTGGTCACCGCTTTGGGTTGCAGCAGCAATTGCAACATCATCAATTGTCTTCGGATCTACTTTTGGATTGCGCTCTAGCAAGCCACGGATAGCGCGAACAATTAAATCGTCGGCGCGAGTGCCGGCATACAAACTGCCAGCTTTTCCAAATGGAGTTCGAACTGCATCTACTATGACAACTGAGCGCGACATTGCGGGAGCCCTTCGGTAAGTGTTACCAAAGGTTACTGGTCGGCAAGGTTAAGCAGCAACTATGCCGTTAGTTACTTGCGCTACTTATAAGCAAGATCATTCTGGCTCAGCAGCCGCCTCTGGGGCCTCAGGAAGCACTAAAGGCTCACGTTCTAGCAAGGCTGCACTGACTAAATCGGCGATCTCAGCGACCTGCCAAGGGCGAGCTCCGAGTTCAATCGCATCTTTAGCTACATCGGGTGAGAGTTTCCAAACCAATTTTCTTATGATCTCTGGGGAAATCAAATTCTCGACAGGAATATTTAACTCAGCAGCACGAGCTTCAACTGCCGCACGAGCATGTGTGAAAGGTGCGTACTTTTCCGGAAAACGTTCTTTCCAAATTTTGGTGGGCGGCATTGAATCGCCAGCAGCACGCATTTCTGGATAATCATTTTCCGGAAGCGCTACAGCTGAAGCAATTGCGGCCAGCCAAATATCTAGGTTCTCTTTCCATCGGGGACGCAGACCTATTGGCCTTAAAACTTTGTCGAACTCACGTTTGTTAGTTGGTGGGTTCATGGCTAGTTCGACGATGGCACTATCGTTTAATAACTTTCCCGGTGAAACATCTAGTGACTCAGCAATTTGATTTCGCACATTCCAAAGGGATCGAATAATGGCAAGTTGATTTCGCTTTCTAATCTTGTGCATACCAGAGGTACGGCGCCATGGATCAACTCTTGGCGGGCTAGGAGGCGCAGCTAAAATCGCGGCGAATTCAGCTTCAGCCCAAGGTAACTTCTTGGCGTCATGAAGTAGTTGCGCAATTATGTTTCGCAATTCAATTAATAACTCAACATCAAGTGCGGCGTAGTTCAACCAATCGAGTGGTAACGGACGAACCGACCAATCAACTGCTGAATGTTCCTTTGCTAGCAATACTCCTAAATGCGCTTCAAGCAGCGGACCTAGACCTACGCGTGGCAAGCCAGCAATACGACCGCCTAACTCGGTATCGAATAAGTGTTTTGGATTGATGCCCAATTCACGTAAACAAGGTAAATCTTGAGTACTGGCATGCAAAATAACTTCGTCAGTGTTGAGCAGATCATTTAGTTCGACAAACAACTGATGGCCAGGGCCAAAAGGAATTGGATCAATTAAATGTAAACCGCCACCACTTCGCTTAATCTGAATCAAATAAGCGCGCGCACTGTATTTATATCCAGATGCTCGTTCGGCATCTACGGCAAACGGCCCAGCGCCTTTGGCTAGTTCGGCCAGCGCTGCTTTAAATGATGCTTCACTTTCAATTACAGCAGGAGTTCCGGCAGCAGGTGCTAGTAAGGGGGTGGCTGTTGTAACTTCAGTTTCAGTCATTGCCGGAAGTTAACTTGTGCGTCGTTTACGTGATGGAGAAATTACTGAGACCCCATCTGGAATTGGCGGCAATCCAGCCACCGTTGCAAGCAGGTTGCACCATGCAGTTACATGGCTAAACAATTCATCGGGGGATTTAATAATCGGTGACCAAGAAGCACGTATCTCAATTTCGGCTTCGTTGCGCCTGCCGGTTAACTTTCCAAACGAGGCGCTGGTTACACGTGTGACTGTGCCACTAGGTGCGCTGTATTCACAGCCGGCATCGGCTAAAGAGTCTAGAAACCAAGACCAGCCAACTTCAGCCAACATTGGGTCCTCGTGCATATCTGGTTCGACATCGGCGCTCATGAAAGTTACGCAGCGGAAATCAGACTCCCAAGTTTCTTGCCCACCTGGCTCATGCAATAAAACGAAGCGGCCCGAGCCAACACCGTCTTCGGCATCGCCAGTTAAACCATTGCTGACATCGGCGGAAAAGGCGAACGCAAATTTAGCTAATTTCTGAGGAGCAGGGACTTCTTCGAGAATAATTTCAGATCGGGTATCTACAGTTCGAAGTTGATCAATTAAGCGATCAAAAGCTGCAGCATCCACTACCTGAGTGTAAAGATGGCACGAGCAAATTCAGGGGAGGCGGGGCGGTAACCTACGCAAATGGCTTTCGTACTAGCACTCTTATCTAGCGCCCTTTGGGGTAGCGCCGATTTCCAAGCCGGACGAATGAGCAAGAAGTACCAAGCTCTCGCGGTTCTAGGAGTCACCCAACTAATCGGTTTAGCATTTGGAATTTTCTTGATCTTTGCCACTGGCGAAAAAGGTGCCGTTGCATTTGGAAACGATGGTTTTTTCTCTGGCTTCTTCTGGCCAGGTGTCTTTGCTGGCGTACTTGGCTATACCGGTTTGATCTGTTTATACATCGGCCTAAGCACTGGCCGGATGGGTGTGGTCTCGCCAATTAGTTCACTAGGCGCAGTTGTTCCATTGATGTTTGCCGTAATTGGTGGCGAGCAACTTTCGCGTGGTCGCTGGATTGGTGTTGTGATCGCACTTGCGGGCGCATTCTGTGCAAGTGGCCCGGAGATTTCACAAGGGTTTCCCTTAAAACCTGTGGCTTTAGCTTTTGGGGCAGCTTTTGGATTTGGTACCGCGCTAACTCTTATGGGCATCGGTTCTGATTCAAGTGCGCTGATGACAATGGTGACAATGCGTGCGACAACTGCACTATTTACAATTGCGATCGCAATTAGATTTCGTACGACGGGCGGATTTAAAGTCAGCGATGCGCCATCCTTAATTTTTATCGGAGTTGCTGATTTTCTAGCTAATTTCACGTTGGGGCTAGCGACACAAGAAGGTTTAGTTTCGTTGGTTATGGTGCTGGGTTCGCTGTATCCAGTTTTCACCGTACTGCTTGCTTTCAAGTTGTTACATGAGCGACTACATAAAGTTCAATATGTAGGTGTCTTCTTAGCGGTCGCTGGCGTTGCAATTCTCTCTGCGTTTTAGAAATTAATTGCTTGCTGTGTAGAAAGTTGTATCTTCTTCGGTTCGCTCAGTCACGTTTGAGAATTTGCTAAGCAACTTTTTGTAATCAACTTGGTCTTCACCATTGGTAACAGAGGTAACGCTTAGTTCAAGTCGATCAATTTTCTTGGCGGCGATTAACTCTTCAATTATTGAAACGCCAGACTCAATCACAACGGTTTGCCCAAATAGCCGCTGGGCCCGAGCTAAAGCCTCAACTGGGTCGCAGTTCCACCAGTGAGCCAAGCGATTGTTGGAAAGCGGATTAAGCATTGACTTTGACACGATCACAACTGGAACTGGGGTCTTTTGATATGGCTCGTTGCGAGCAGTGTTGCCACCGATTAAAAGCGCATCTGCGCTTCGGCGACGAGCTAAGAAGGCGCGACGATCGGCAGCGCTTGAAACGCCAGCCGAGCGGCCATCTTTGCTAGTTGAACCATCGGAACCAACGACTAATGAGGCGATAACAGGCACGGAGAAAAGGTAGGGGGTTGTAGGCGATTTTCCGCGTAGATTTTTGAGTGTCTGGCCTCAATTTTGCTGTGAATAAAGCAATGTCAGTGGGTGGCTTTACTCTTTAGAACATGATCATTGACTGCGATTCTTGTTCCCTACGAGACTTAGCTTGTAAAGATTGTGTAGTTACTTTCTTTTTAAATAAAGCTGAAGACTCGCTCGATTTAAGCAATCAAACTACTGATGCGCTCGAACTTCTCTCCTCTCGAGGCATCGTTCCGCCGCTGCGCTACCTTGCGTAGTTGGCTAATTTTCATGTGAGTTTGCTGATTTTTGGGGTAATTCTGAGCGTGAATTGCACTTTTAGGCAGTTAAGCGCGGTTTGAGGTTGAGAGGCGTAACTACGCACCGATAGCCTCTTCTCTATGGCACGCAAGGGTTTACATAGCGCTTTGGCAATAGGCGCTGCCTTCACTATGGCCAGCGCTTTAATCCCACCAGTTGCCCAGGCCGCGCCTTCGCTAGCGCAAATCCAAGCCCAAGTGCGCCAGCTCGAGGAAGATGCAACCGCCGCTGCCGAAGGTGCGCAGGCAGCAAAGGTTCAATTAGCGACGTTGACTAAAACCTTGAACGGAATTAAACAAGAGGCTGCAGCACAAGGTGAAACCGTAGCCGCTCTTCAGAAATCTCTAGGCACTATTGCAATCGAACAATACAAAGCCGGGGGATTAAGCCAAGGTTTAGAACTGCTTTTCTCGTCCAACCCAGAACTCTATTTAAGTTCGGCTGGTTCGCTCGAGTCGATAACCCGTGCCAAAAGCACGCAACTTCGTAAATTCGAGGCAGCTCAGCAACGTTTAAAGGCCACATCTCTTACCGTCAATGACAAGTTGGCTTTAGTTCAGGCAGCGCAGAAAAGATTCGTTCAGAAGTCTGCGCAAGCAAAATCTAAACTGGCTGCTGCCGAAAAAATCTTAGCTAAGTTAAAGAAGGCAGACCGAGCTCGATTGGCTGCGCTGAAGGCAGCTGAAGAAGATGCTGATCAAGCCGCATCTAAAGCATATGCAAGTAGCGCAGGTGCTATTTCCGGACGTGCTGGAATCGCAGTTAAGTACGCCCTAAAGCAGATCGGAGATCGATATGTCTTTGGTTCGGCGGGTACCGTGACTTGGGATTGTTCAGGTTTAACAATGCGGGCCTATCAAGCAGCTGGCGTATCACTGCCACATTCTTCGAGGGCGCAATCAAATTATGGTCGCTCAGTTTCGTACAAGTCTGCCAAACCGGGCGATTTACTCTTCTACGGCCGGCCAATCTCTCATGTGGCAATTTACTTAGGTGGCGGCAAGATGGTTCATGCTCCACGTTCTGGTTCACGCGTGAAAGTTGTTTCTAACGCATCAACAGCCCTTGGTCGCAAACCACTCGTTGCTGTTCGCCGGTTCTAGTAATGGTTGCGACCACGCTATTTATTACCAATGACTTTGGTCCTAGAGCAGGTGGAATTGAAACTTTTGTTCATGGCTTAATTGAACGTTTGCCACGAGGATCAGTGATTGTTTATACAAGTGCTCAACCTGAATCAGATAAATTCGATGCCAAGTGGCTTTCTGAATTCGGAGTAGAAGTAGTTCGCGATCGCAGCAAGATTCTTTTACCGACGCCTAGAGTTATCAAGGCCTGCCAAAAATTAGTGAAGAGCCGAAAACTAACGAGAGTAGCTTTTGGTGCCGCTGCACCACTTGGCATTATGGCTCGATCAATGCGAAGCGCTGGGGCCGAAAAAATCGTTGCCCTTACTCATGGCCACGAAGTGTGGTGGGCCAAAGTTCCACCATTTTCCTTCGCGATTAAGTTTATGAGTAAGAATATTGATGCGATTACTTATTTAGGCGATTACACCAGAGGCGAAATTAGCAAAGCGATAAGTAAAAATGATGTTAGCAAACTAGTTCAGATAGCTCCCGGAATCGATGTCGATCACTTCGTGCCGACAGATTCAAGTGAACTACGCGCGCAACTTGGTCTGGCAGATAAAGCAGTAATTATCAGTGTTGGTCGGTTGGTTCATCGCAAAGGCCAAGATAAATTGATTTCGGCGCTGCCGGCAATTAGAGCGGCGGTGCCTAATGTGCATTTAGTTTTAGTCGGGGTTGGGCCACATCAGAAGTTCTTAGAGAATTTAGTAGCGAAGTTAAATGTTGCTGATTGCGTAACATTCATTGGCCGGATCAACTACTCCGAACTTCCAAAGTACATCTGCGTCGGTGACATATTTGCAATGCCATCGCGCTCTCGATTCTTCGGGCTCGAAGTTGAAGGGCTAGGCATCGTTTATCTGGAAGCAAGCGCTTGCGGCCTGCCCGTGGTTGGCGGAAAATCCGGGGGAGCACCCGATGCGGTTTTAGTAGGCGAAACTGGCGTAGTTGTAGATGGCACTAACGCTTCAGAAATTGCTGAGGCTTGTATTGAATTACTAAACAACCCAGAACTATGTGCATTAATGGGAGCAACAGGCAGGGCCTGGATTATTGAGAATTGGCGATGGGAAATCTGGGCAACTAAATATGCGGAGTTACTCGCCTAACCAAGAATTATTGCGCGCGACAGCAACTGCTGAGATTCGATTATTCACTTCAAGTTTGCGATAAATACTTGCTAGATGAGTTTTGATTGTAGGTTCGCTTAAATAGAGTTGCTTAGCTATTTCCTTAGTGCTTTTTCCGATAGCTAAAATGTTTAAAACTTCTAACTCACGCGTGCTCAAAATAGGTAAACGTTCCTTGGCTTTCAACGCTCTATGTAAACCATTCGCTGTGAAACTTAAGGGAGTAACTAAAGCACGTTCAAGCGTTGCGATAACCTCTGATATCGGCGCACTCTTTAGAACAAAGCCACTGGCTTGTGCGGCTAGTGCGGCAAGTAAAAGTTCCGGCGCATCATTTAGGGTAAGAATGACAATTCCAATCTCATCAGATATTCCTCTGGCCCAATTCGCAACTTCGAATCCGCTGCCATCAGGAAGGTTTAAATCAAGGAGAATTAGATCTGGATTAGTTCGAGCGATCTGAGCAATCGCTTCATTCTTACTGGCGGCGACGCCACAGATTGTGAAGTTGGCCTCGATTAACGCTTGTTCTAACCCAGCGCGAACGATCGGGTGATCATCGACGATTAGAACACGGCGGTTCAACTTGGAATCGAGACTCGAATCAAGAGACCAGGTGCTAGGTCAATGAATTCAACTTGGCCAGCTAGCTCGGCTACTGCTTCGGTAATACCAACTAAACCAAATCGATCGGCCTTCATTTGAATACCGCCCATCCCGTTATCGCTAACTTCAATAACAGTATGAGCCTCGTCGCTAAATGTGCGCAGATTAATCACGCTAGCCCCAGAGTGCTCATCGGCATTGCGCAGAAGTTCGACCGCTATCGAGCCTAGGGATTGATTAAGGGGAGTTGCCAATTCAACTCTTCCGAGTCGGTCACCACAGATCGCAATAGCTTGATCACCAAGGTCAGGTGCCGTGTTTCGAAGATTTAGAATCTCGCGACGAACTTTTTCGATTAGCTCGCTTACTTCGAACCTAAGGTTTCGAAGTTCAGTTCGAGTGGATGTAGGTAACTCAGCTGTGCCTAGAGATTGGTCAATTGAGTACCCCAGGGCAACCAGATCTTGCGCAATTCCATCGTGGATTTGGCGCGCAATCTGGTTCGTGCCCCGAGAATTCAATTAATCCTTCTCGTAAAGTGCTTCTATTTCAGATGCGAACTCCTGAGCGACCACATGTCGCTTTACCGAAAGCTTGGCGGTCAATTGTCCGCCAGCGATAGTGAAGTCCTTCGTTAAAATTCTGAACTTACGAATCGATTCAGCTTTACTTACTGCCTTATTAGCTTCATCAACTGCAGTTTGAATAACACTTATTAATTGTGGGTCGACTGCAAGGTCGGCCATCGAAGCGCCTTCTTTTTTATTTGCAGCGATCCAAGGCTTTAGCGATTCTTGATCAATGGTAATCAACGCGCCAATGAATGGACGTGCATCACCAACGACAACGCATTGGCTAACTAATGGGTGTGAGCGCAAGCGATCTTCTAGAACAGCCGGAGCAACGTTCTTGCCGCCAGCAGTAACGATTAATTCTTTTTTGCGACCAACGATAAATAGGAATCCATCTTCATCTAGTTTTCCAAGGTCACCAGTCTTAAACCAGCGTTCTGAATCAAAGACTTCAGCATTGGCTGCATCGTTCTGCCAGTATCCGCGCATCACAATTGGACCTCGGATCAGAACTTCACCATCTTCAGCAATTTTAATTGAAGTGCCCGGAATTGGTTTGCCAACTGAACCCACTCGAAGCGCTGAAGTTAAATTCAGCGTCGCTCCAGCCGTCGTTTCAGTTAGACCGTAACCTTCCAAAACAGTTATTCCAGCGCCACGATAGAAGTGACCCAAGCGAGCACCTAGGGGAGCGCCACCAGAAATCGCTGCCTCTACGCGACCACCAACTGCCGTACGAATCTTTGAATACACGAGTTTGTCGAAGAGGGCATGCTTTAGGCGAAGGGATAGCGAAATCTTCTTGGTATCCAAACCTTCGCTATATGCAATAGCAACGGCAGCAGCTTTGCGGAAAATATCACCCTTGCCAGCGGCTTCAGCTTTAGCCTCGGCACCATTGTAAATCTTTTCAAAAATACGTGGCACAGCAAGTACGAAAGTTGGCTTGAACGAAGCCAAGTCAGCAGATAGTCGACCAACTGGATCGCTGCAATGAGCTAGATGTAATCCGGCAGTTACAGCACCAATCTGCACCATGCGACCGAAAACGTGCGCAACTGGCAAAAAGAGCAAGGTAGAACCATCAGGCTTCAAGAATAAATCTTTTGCGCCTTGTACAACGTTTCCACACTCAGATAGGAAGTTTCCGTGAGTTAATGAAACACCTTTTGGTTTTCCAGTTGTACCAGATGTATAGATCAAGGTTGCTAGCGTGTCTGGCACAAGTGCGTTGCGACGACGATCAATTTCATCATCACCAATGTGAGCACCAGATGCTGTCAAAATATCCAACACACCATCGGTGATTGTCCAAACATGACGGGTGTGAGCCGGTCTGACAGTTTCAACTAAGTCACGCAGAGTTGGCGTTTCGACAATTATGCCCACTGCGCCTGAGTCATTAAGAATCCAATCAATTTGCTCAGCTGAAGAAGTGTCATAAACCGGCACAACAACGCCACCGGCATACCAAATCGCGAAATCTAGAATCGTCCACTCGTAGCGAGTGCGAGACATAATCGCAACGCGATCACCGATTTGAACACCAGCGGCAATTAAACCTTTGGCGGTAGCGCGCACTTCAGCATCAAATTCGCGAGCAGTTACTGGTTGCCAACCTTCGCCAAGTGGGCGAGAGAGCATTATGCGTTCTGGTTCAAACCAGGCGCGCTCGGCGACCAAGTTTGTTAAGTTACCGGCGGTAGCGGCAGGGACAAGGGCAGGTTTCGTCATTTCGTTCATGGGAGAACGCTAGCGTGGCAACTATCGGAAATGGAAGAGGGTAGCCTTTGCGCCATGAGCGAATTAAGCAGCGGAAAAGTAACCATCGATGCCCCTATCAGTCAGGTACAGGGCGTCTTGTTTGAGCTAGCCAAGTACCCCGAATGGTCAACTGCGATCAAGTCAGTTGATGTTCTGGCTAGCGATGAGCAAGGTCGCCTTACTACTGGCAAGTTCGTAATCGATGCGGGCATGATGAAAGATAAAGTCACGCTTGATTACGATTGGTCAGAGGCTCCCAGCAAACTTTCATTCACTTTTAATGATGCCGATTTGCTAACTGGCATGGAGGGCTCTTACTCAATTAAGAAAATTGATGAAGACACCACTGAAGTTACATATGAGTTAGGTGTCGAGATTTCAATGCCGATTCCTGCCATGATGCGCAAAAAGGCTGAGCAGGCAACCATTGATCAAGCTTTGCAACAATTGAAGTCACATTTAGAAGATTAAATTCTTAGATGTCATTAACTGTTGGCGTAGATGTCGGCGGCACCAAAGTTCTCGGTGGCGTAGTTGATGCATCTGGAAAAGTCTTAGCAACTTCACGTCGCGATACACCACGCGAAGGTGGAATTGAACTAACTAAAACAATTGCCGCAGTTGCGCTCGAATTAATGCAAGACCATTCGATTACTGCAGTCGGTGTATCGGCAGCAGGTTTTGTTTCTTCAGATCGCAAAACCATGTTGGCTACCCCAAATATTGCAGATTGGAATGGCGTTCAACTTGATCTTGAGTTAACAAAGTTGATTGGTTTGCCAGTTGTAATTGAGAATGACGCAAATGCGGCAGCGTGGGGTGAAGCAAAGTTTGGCGCTGGTCGCAATCAAGCGCACATGATGATGTTAACTATCGGCACAGGCGTTGGTGGTGGCATCGTGGTAAACAACGACCTTTACCGTGGTGCTTTTGGAATCGCAGCAGAGTTCGGTCACTTACGAGTTGTACCTGAAGGTCATCTCTGTGGGTGCGGCGCTCGAGGTTGCTTCGAACAATACGCATCAGGCAGCGCGCTACGTCGTCATGCGCGCGAAGCAATTAGTGCATCACCTGATTTAGCCCGTAATTTACTTGCTCGCGGCGATGGCACCATCGATGGTTTAACTGGTCAAGCAATTACAGACGCAGCACGCGATGGTGATGCTGTTGCTCTGGCTGCATTTCAAACCACAGCACAGTACTTAGGTGCAGGTATTGCTTCGTTGGCAGTTTTACTTGACCCGTCTTGTGTTGTCATCGGCGGGGGAGTAATTGATGCTGGCGAAATTCTGCTCGCGCCAACTCGCGAAGCCATGAAACGTTATATGCCATTTGCCGGCAAGCACCCATATCCAGAAATTGTCGCAGCTGAACTTGGTAACGAAGCTGGCTTAGTCGGCGTTGCTGATTTAGCTCGTAGTTAATTTTCGAACGGATAACGCAGGCCAATCTGATTTCGTATTTCATCTAGCGTTTGCATAATTTCAATACTCATTTTGTGAGTCAATAACGGGGATTCAATTTCGGCATTACGAACCATTCGCTCTAGTTCAGCAGCTTGTTCGCGAAGTCCATGGCCTTTATATGAATTCGGAAATTCAGTAGTTGTGCCATCTCGCAAAACTAGGCGCATATTTGCTGGGTTGTAGAAAGTGCGATCAATTTCAATTCGACCCTTAGTGCCGGTAATTGTGGCTCGGCAGGGAGTTCCAGAAGTTAAAGTCGTTGTAACTACTGCTTGCGCACCACCGTGGTAATCCAGAATTGCCGAAGTTTGGCTATCTACGCCTTTGTCAGTAAGTACGCCAGTTGCAGTTATTCGTGCAGGTACACCGAGAACCATGTGAGCGAATGAAACTGGATAAATTCCTAAATCAAGTAAAGCTCCGCCAGCTAGTGATGGCTCAATCAAACGGGGGATATTGAGATCAAGTAAGTATTGGCCATGATCGGCTTCCACGTTAACAATCTCGCCAATTACTCCGCTAGCTAATAGTTCGCGCACTTTTGAAATATGCGGCAAGAAGCGGGTCCACATCGCCTCAAGAAGCGCCACATTATTGGCTCGCGCGGCAGCAACCATGGCTTGGACTTCGATCGCATTTACAGCAAATGGCTTTTCGCATAGAACTGGCTTGCCAGCGTTTAGTGCCAGCAGCGTATTAGCCATGTGTTCTGTGTGCGGAGTCGCCACATAGACCGCATCGATCATTGGATCAGCAACTAATTCTTCATAGCTTCCATAAGGAGTACAGGTCGGAAACTCGAGCGCAAAATCAGTTGCTTTCTCACTCGATCGCGACCCAACCGCTTGCACTATGTGGTTGTTGAAGAAGGAAAGATCGCGGGCGAAAGCTTTCGCAATTCCGCCGGTTCCAATTATTCCCCATCTAAATTCAGGTGAATTAGATATGCGCGCCATCTTCGCCTTCCTCCCTCGTTAGATTCCAACGATATAGCAATGTAAATAGTCCACCAGTGGTTGCAATTAGCCCGGGCCATGGCTCAATTCCGAATGGATCGAAACCGATTAGGGCAGCTGTCACAATCCAAATTGGTCCTGTAATTAACGCCAACACCGCAATTCTATTAGCCCGCTCTTTAATTCGAGGTAGTTCTGGATTTGGTGGAATAAAGCGTTCGGAATTTTCGATGGCATCGAGTTGATCTAGGTAAGTGCTTGGCAGTGATTGATCAAGTGAAAGAGTGGAAACAATTGAATCGAATTCAGCATTTACTAATTCAGAATCGTCATCAGTTCTTAAGTCGTGGATATTTTTGCCAACTACTGCGTACTCACTGATAAGTAAGGGAATTCGATAATCATCGTCGTCAATACTGGCATGAGTAACTATTACTGTATGACCTTGCTCTTGAAAACTTGCGCAAAGATCAATGGCATCTTCAATCGGCTGACGAATTCCAAGAATGATTAAAACTGCAATCTCGGCTTTTGTGCCAGAACCTTTCAGAATCAGATCTGGGGGAGTTGAATCTTGGCTCACGAGTGTCATAATCGCATATGAATTCGGTGTAATGGAACCGATTTAGCGTTAAATTAGGAAGTGCGTAGGATTACCCCCTATCGAGAAAGGAGCAGCAAATGGGCAAAGCCGATGATGTCCCTTACGGTATTTTGCGCTCTTTCCTCACTCCTTTTTTGATGCTCGCCTTTCGACCTAAAGTGAAAGGTTTGCGCAATGTTCCGCTCAAGGGGCCAGTGATCATGGCATCTAATCACCTCTCATTTAGTGACTCGATTTTCATGCCATTGGTGGTACCGCGCAAAGTTACTTTTTTGGCCAAGAGTGAATACTTCACTTCACCTGGACCAAAGGGTTTCATTAAGAAATTAACTTTCATCGCACTTGGTCAAGTTTCAGTTGATCGTTCTGGCGGGCGTCGAAGTGAAGCCGCCCTGCTAACCGGTTTAAGTGTGCTAGCTCAAGGAAAGTGTCTAGGAATTTACCCCGAAGGCACTCGCTCGCCCGATGGTCGCCTCTATAAGGGTCGAACAGGCATTGCACGTTTGGCGATTGACTCAGGCGCACCAATTATTCCGATTGCAATGTTTAATACTGAAAAGATTCAACCAACTGGCACCGTGATTCCTAAGGTCATGCGCGTTGAAATGATCTTTGGCGAACCAATGTATTTCGAAGGTGACTCAAGTGATCTTAACTATTTGCGCGAAGTCACCGATCAAATCATGAAAAAGATTCAAGAACTTTCCGGACAAGAGTACGTTGATATTTATGCAACTAAGCGCAAAGAGCAGATCGCTGACGAAGAAGAGTAGTTTTTACTCTAGCCCCAAGCGTTGAGTTAAGTAATTACAAGTACCGCAACCAGACCCGGAATCTGGGAAGTCGCCATCGATCACAGTAATTAACTCTTCGATTACTTTGAAGAAAGTTTCGGGTTCACGTTCAACCGCAACATACTTTTGCTCGACACCAAAACCATAGTTGGTCGCATTATCGCCAAGAACTGAATTAGGTTTCCAAACCAATAAACCCATCGAAGCAACTTCGCGAGCTTTGCCAGCAGCTGGATTTTCGAGAGCAAATGCATATGACTCAAGCTGTGGCGCATAGAACTGGCCGCTATCGCGATCTGATTCAGAAACTTTGCAATCAATTAAACCAAGGGTGCCATCATCGTTTTCGGCTAAGACATCGTAAATTCCGAGAATTCGCCATGGTGTTTTAGTGCCATTAATGGTGATGAAATCGCTCTTAACCCATTCGCCCCATTTAGTTATCTTGCCTGGGCGAAGGGAAGGATCAAGGTCGGGCATATTTGCGCCGCGAAAATGACTCTCTTGCAATTTAGATAGCGTGCCAACGATAGGGAACTGACCGGGCAAAGTTACTTTAAACCAATATTTAATCCAGATACAACGCTTGCAAGTACTTAGGCCAAAAGTTAGATCACTTGGTGCGATTGTGTCGCGCGCTGGCTTTGCCGGTTTTTTAATCACAGGAGTCCAGTTGCGGTTGAGAAAATTACCGAGGCACCCAAAAGAATCATTACACAACCTCCAGTAGCTCGTAGTTTTTCCAGTCTACCTGCATCGCCTGCTAACCAAGCACGCGCAGTTCCGGCAAGTAAACCCCAACCGCCATCACTAAAGAAGGCAAGAACTGAAAACAGTGCCCCCAGAAAAAGTAATTGCCCAGTAACGCCACCGCGGTCACGATCGATAAATTGCGGCAAGACTGCGGCGTAGAAAACTAAACCTTTGGGATTGAGAACTCCCACCATAAAGCCATCGCGAATAGATTGAAAAACTGTTGGTTCAACTGGGCCTTGATTAGTCATATCGGCTGCATGAACTTTTCGTTTGCGAATTGCATCGATTCCGAGATAGACCAGATAGAGACCACCAAGCCATTGCACAGCTACGAAAGCCAAATCAGAGCGCTGCAGAATTGGGCCTAACCCAAATGCCACTAATGAGGAAAGAACAAAAGCGCCGGACACATTGCCCGCTACGGTAATCACAGCAACTTTTCGACCCCACGCGATTGCCCGCGCAATAATGAAAAGCACACTTGGCCCAGGTGCCAAAATAATTATCATCGCGGCGATGATGTATTCAATTAAACGCGATGGGATTATCACTAGCGAATTCTAAGGGGAGCAAGCCGATTTTGTGGGGAAAAAGGAAACGGGGCCAGTTTCCTGACCCCGTTTGCCGACTAGCTAGATCGAACTATTTGCGCATCTTTTCGATCGCAGTAAGCACTCTGTAACCAACAACTGCAACTAGCGTGGCATTTACAATTCCAGTAAATGTGTAGTCACCCTTAGTCCATGAGTAGTCTGCGATACCGATAATCAATGAAGCACCTGCAATTAGCAGGTTAGTTGGGTTAGCGAAATCAACTTTGCTATCAATCCAGATACGAGCACCAAGAATGCCGATCATTCCGAATAACGCAGTTGAAACGCCACCTAGCGCACCTGCTGGAGTAGCGCTAAGAACTGCGCCAAACTTAGGTGAGAGAGATAGCAAGATCGCGCCAATTCCGGCGATCCAGTAAGCAGCAGTTGAGTAAACACGTGTTGCTGCCATTACGCCGATATTTTCAGCATAAGTAGTGGTACCAGAGCCACCACCAAAACCTGCAACTGTGGTTGCTAATCCATCTGCCATAAGAGCGTTACCCATTTGATCGTCTAGATCTTTGCCAGTCATAGCAGCCACAGACTTTACGTGACCAACATTTTCAGCAATCAGAACTAGAACAACCGGTAAGAAGAGAATCATGATGCTGGTGTCGAAAGTTGGCGAAGTAAATGAAGGAAGTGCAAACCACTCAGCAGCTTTGATGCCGTCGGTCTTTATATCACCCATTGCGTAGGCAACTAGATATCCAACAATTAGGCCAAGGAAAATACTGATGCGTCCTAGGAAACCTTTAGAAATAACGCTGATTAAACCAATGCTCGCAATTGTGATGATTGCAATCATTGGGTCAGCGGTGAAGTTTCCTTTTGCTGCTCCAGCTAAGTTAAATCCGATCACCATTACGATGGTTCCGGTAACGATTGGTGGCAATAACCAGTTAATCCAACCAATGCCGGCAGCACGAACCACAAAACCTACAATTGCTAGAACTACGCCGGTAAATACGATGCCGCCAAGAGCTGCAGCCATTCCGCCATTTGTGCCGGCAGCCGTCATTGCTGCTGCAATTGGCCCTAGGAATGCAAACGATGAGCCCAAGTAACTAGGTAACTTATTTCCAGTAATAATCAAAAATAGAATCGTGCCAATGCCCGAGAAGAAGAGCGTGGTAGTTGGCGGGAAACCGGTGATGATCGGGACCAAAAAGGTCGCACCGAACATGGCCGCGATGTGCTGTAGGCCGACACCAATGGTGCGGGGCCAACTCAGACGTTCATCGGTTGAAACAACGGCGCCGGCAGCAACGCTCTTGCCATCGCCATGCATTTTCCAGGTAAGTAGAGACATATTGAGATAAGCCCTTCCTAATGGCCTTCAATAGCTTTGAAGGCAGTAATAAGAGGGTAATTCCGACCAAGCGGTAAGTCGCATAGGTCACACGGCGAGTTCACAGAAATCTCGAAATCCCCATATTGAGCGTGTTCAGGTTGCGTTAAGGCGGGTTATCGGTTTAACTATCGCATCGATATATCGTATAGATATATCAAATGGATATATCAGCCGTACTAATGGATATCGAAAGGGGAAGTCGTGCGCTCACGTAGTGAATCACTCGAATTCGCCCTATTGGGTCTCCTTTCGCAGAACAGCCTCCATGGCTATGAACTACGAAAGCGCCTAACCGCTATCTATGGTCCTTTCCGAGCTCTCTCATTTTCAGTGCTCTACCCACAACTCAAGCGCATGATGCTGGCCGGATTGATTGAAGAATCAATTGAGGCAGCAACCCCACGTCGTTCGCGAATTGTTTATGGGCTAACTGAAAAAGGGCGAGATCGTTTTGAAAAGCTCACCGACACCGTTGGTCCAGATACTTGGGAAGATGAAGGGTTCGAAGTTCGCTTCGCCTTCTTTAGCCCAACATCTACCACCAATCGAGTTCGAATTTTAGAAGGACGTCATCGACGTCTGAAAGAGAAAGCCGAGATTCTGCGAGGCGAACTGGAAAAGTCGCCAATCGGAATCGATAAGTACCTAGAGGAGTGGCGACGTCACTCTCTTGAATCAGCAGAACGAGAAATTGTTTGGCTGGAAGACATGATCAAAACCGAGAGGAAATAACGTGAATATCACAACCGGTAAAGGCGATATCCGAGTAGCAATTGTAGGCGTTGGAAACTGCGC
>Ga0214168_1000126_pt1 | contig 29704 bp, 26 predicted proteins | sample LakMenepilimnion_FD_153002 | JGI IMG/M metagenome (GOLD analysis project Ga0214168, IMG submission 153002) | Freshwater microbial communities from Lake Mendota, WI - Practice 29OCT2010 epilimnion v4 | ecosystem: Environmental > Aquatic > Freshwater > Lake > Epilimnion/Euphotic zone | place: Lake...
CACGAATCAATGGGGCAGTCGAGCTTCCGGTTCCAGCGGCTAAATCTAAAATCAGCATCCCGGCCTTTGGTTCAATGGAGCCGACAACCGCCCCCCGCCAGGCTTTGGTCTGACCCAAACTCAAAATGTCGTTGACGATGTCATAGCGCCGGGCAACTCCATCAAACATCTTTGCGATATCAAATGGAACTTTATTAAGGTTCGGGCCGGCCATGCGTATATCTTTGCCCGGTAATGCTTTTTATGCCAATTCAATAGCAAGCCAAAAATAAGTTCGTGATTAACCGTAAGGAGAGGATTAACCATGACCACACTTCCGATCGCACCCCTCACTCTCAGAGCTGCAATTTTCCCTCGGGCAAACTCACTTACTAATTCATTGCTGGCATTAGGTGGCGCAGCTTTTCTGGCAGTAATGGCTCAAATTGCAATCCCAGTTCCAGGATCACCGGTTCCAGTCACTGGTCAAACTCTTGGAGTTCTATTAATTGGTGCGAGTTATGGTCCGGCATTAAGCATTTCTACTGTTGCACTTTATTTAGCAATCGGCGCTGCAGGTGCTCCAATTTTTTCAAATGGCGGATCAGGTTTTGCAAAATTAGTTGGTCCAACTGGCGGCTACTTAGCTGGAATGATTTTGACTTCTTTAGTTCTTGGATATCTAGCGAATAAAAAATGGGATGCTCGTTTTCGTACCGCATTACCGGCAATGTTGATCGGCGAAGTTTTAACTTTCATACCTGGCTTGATTTGGTTGCAACATGCAACAGGTAAAGATTGGTCTTGGACAATAAGTGCAGGTTTTACTCCATTTATTCTTGGCGAAGCAATAAAAATCTCACTTGCTGCCGTTACTCTTCCAACAATTTGGAAAGTTGTGGATAAACGTCGTTCGTGAATTCAATACCTGTAAAAACCATTGAGATAAGTCATGGACTGGACTTATTCAAACTTTTGCCTGAAACAAAATCGTTGGCATGGGTGCGCGGCGGCGATGGCGTAATTGGTATTGGCGAATTTGAACGGTTTGAAGTTAATGGCCAAGATAGATTTGATCAAATGCGTGCCTGGTGGCATGCAAAATTAGCAAAATTTATTGTTAGCGATGATTTGCATCTTTCTGGCACTGGGCCAATATCTTTCATTTCTGCAGCTTTTGAATCGACCGAAAAAAGTGTGGTTGTGATTCCAAAAATTGTTATTGGGCAACGCAATGGAAAAAGTTGGTTAACCTGGATTGGAGATATTCCAAAACCTGCCATTGTTGAATATCCGAAACCAGAAGCGCCGCTGAATTTATCTTGGGAAGGTGGAGCCTTAGAGCCACATGCCTGGGAAGGAATTGTTGCTAAGGCAGTAGCAAGAATTTCAACGGGCGAACTCGAGAAAGTTGTTTTAGCTCGAGATTTAAATGCGCATTCAGATCTGCCTTTTGATGCGCGTCACATTATGCTCAAATTGGCGGAGAAATACTCAGCCACTTGGATTTTCAACATCGACGGTCTAGTTGGAGCAACTCCTGAGTTATTACTGCGACTAAATAAAGGTTTAGTAACCTCAAGAGTTCTTGCTGGGACTATTCAACGTACCGGAGATGATGAACGTGATTTAGCACTGGCTGGTTCTTTGGCAAGGTCATCAAAAGATTTGGAAGAACATAAATATGCAGTTCAATCTGTTTCCGAATCCCTAATGCCATTTTGTTCATCTACTAATATTCCTGAATCACCTTTTGTGCTTCACTTGGCAAATGTCATGCACTTAGCTACTGATGTAACTGGTGTAGTTAGCGATTCACTTACTCCAGCTGATCTTTTTGCACTCGCTAGTGCACTTCATCCATCAGCAGCAGTTTGTGGAACACCACGTGATACCGCAAAAAAAGTTATTTCAGATCTTGAAGGTATGAATCGTGGACGATACGCCGGTCCCGCTGGTTGGATCGATTCCCGCGGTGAAGGAGAGTTGGGTATTGCACTTAGATGTGCCCAGATTAATCCAGATAATCAAAAACAAATTCGACTTTTTGCAGGCTGTGGAATTGTTGCTGGCTCTGATCCGAAAAAAGAGTTTGCCGAGAGTCAAGCAAAACTTCTTCCGATACGTGAAGCATTAGAAAGTTATTAAATTAGTACCCTTAATCTAAATCAGTCGATATTTGTTTCAACAACTTAGCATTGCTCTCACGATCAGGCATCACTGCAACTATTACTCGGATTCCTTTTGTATCGCGGGCGATCTGGGCTCCTAAAGCCTCGAGTGTGCGAACTTCGATAGCCGGAATTCCATAACTTTCGGCAACTTTTGCGATTGATCTTCCGTGTGGAGTACCAAAAATTCTTTCAAATCCGGCTACGCCGTTTTGTGGCAAGGTGGAAAAAATACCTCCGCCATCATTTGAGATAACTAAAATTATTAAATCTGGTTGAACTTCCTCGGGACCTAGTAATAATCCATTTATGTCATGCAGGAAAGCTAGATCTCCGATCACCGCAAAAGTTTTCTTACGGTTAAGAGCTATGCCTATTGCTGTGGAAATATTTCCATCTATTCCAGCTAAGCCGCGATTTGCAAATGTTTCCAAATCTGATCTTGGCGTTGCGAAGCTTTCGATGTCGCGAATTGGTCGTGATGAAGCGACAAACAACGCACTTTCCCCAGGAAGTTGAGAAACAAATTCATTTACAACTGCTGGTTCGCTCCAACCATTTAGGTGCGCCAAAACTTTACTGTGGATCTCTGCTGATGATTTTACAAATAACTTCATCCACTCTGACTCTGCTTTTTGTGGAGTAACTTCAGGAAGCGTTAGGTGAATCTCATCGCCGCTTCTGGCTGTATCTATCTCTGCGATTCTAGAATCAACAATAATTTTATAATCTGCTAATTCTAGATATGCGTTTAGTGATCGAGATAAAGTCAACCTGCCAATTACCATGGCAACTTTTGGTTTTAATAACGCACGTCGCGCTGCATTGCCTAATAACAATGAAGCATGCGGAATAACTTTTTCACTGGAAAGTGGGTCTTCACTTAAAATTGGCCACCCCAAATTTTCAGAAAGTTGCTCAATATCTGTCATTGGAATTGCGGCTCGATCATGGCCTACCAAAATCACACCCTGAGTTTCATACTTACCTAGCGGATGGGGCAGAGCTTCTATCTTTTCTTCTATTTCGGGGATTCCAGTCGAAAGTGGCTCGATCCATTCAAGTTCGCCTAAAAGTGGTTCTTCAAATTGAAGATTTAAATGGATTGGACCGTTTTCAAATAAAGCCGTGGAAATCTCTCCTCGCCATTTCGCAATCTGTCCAACTTCTGGTTTGACCGGTGCAAAAATATCTAGCGATACCTTTACGGCATCACCGAAAATACTGACTTGGTTTGTAGTTTGATTTGCCCCAGTTTGGCGCAGTCGTGCTGGTCTATCTGCTGTTATCGCTATTAGATTGATATCACTGTGGTGAGCTTCAAGAATTGCAGGGTGAAAATTTGCAGCCGCGCTTCCACTGGTGCAAATCACAACAGCGGGCAAGTTAGAAGCTTTAGAAATACCGAGTGCCAGAAATGCGGCACTTCGCTCGTCAATTCTTGAATGTAATTTAACTCTCCCTGCTTGATGTGCACGGAAAAATGCCATAGTGATTGGCGCATTTCGTGAACCAGGAGCGACAACAACTTCCTTAACGCCATTTAAAATCAATTGATCAACAATTACTTCAGCTAAAACCGTAGTTGGATTCATAATGATCCCAAACTGTAAACATCGGTGATCCTCTGGTGCCACCAGATTTTTCGAGATTCACTTACCGAATATTTCTTTAGCTTGCCTAAATCAATTTCAACTTTTTCAACTTTAATTTTTCCATCTGCTGGAAGAAGTGGATTACTCACAACATCTCCTTCAAGTAAAGCTACAGTTCCCAATCCAAATGGTACAGGTGCTTTATTTCTGCTTAAAAGTTGAGTAGCAAGTGAAACTCCCGCTGAAATACCAACGCTACTTTCAAGCGCGCTAGATACGACAACTGGAATATCTACTTTTTCAATTAGTTCTAAGCACGCAGACACCCCGCCCAAAGGTGCCACTTTAATAATTAACAAATCTGCTACTTCTAAAATTTCATTCAGATTTCCACTTTTTCTGAGATTCTCATCTATTGCAATCTTAAGTGGGAAAGAAATTTCTTTTTTAAGTTTCTTATTTTCAGCCAACGTCTGACATGGTTGCTCAACATAATCAAGTGAACTTCCAAAGTCGCGATACAAACTTTCTAAGATCTCTTTTGCTTCGGCAACACTCCACAACCCATTTGCATCTAATCGGATCTGAGCGGCAGCGTTAATTCGAAAAACTTCCCTAATTCTCGCTAAATCCTCTTTGGTACCAACTTTAATTTTAATTGTGTTGCATCCAGGAAACCATGAGAGAACTTCAGCTACCTGTTCGATTGGCACCGCCGGTAATGTCGCATTAACTTGAATCTGATCTATCCCATTACTTTGAAAAGGAGTTACAGCAGAATCAATTGCGCTTCTAAGCCAAGGTGCCGCTTCTTCTTTTTCGTACTCTAAAAATGGCGAGAATTCTCCCCAATTTGAATCACCTTCAATTAATGCAATTTCACGAAGTTTGACTCCACGGAAATTTGTTTTTGTAGGTATTGAAACAATGTGAGTGCGATCAAGCACTTCCTTTAGTTGCATTTAAATTATGGACGCTTTGGAAAGCGACCAAAATCTGGAGGGCGTTTCTCTTGAAATGCGTTACGGCCTTCTTGTCCTTCTTCAGTTAAATAGAAAAGCAAAGTTGCATCTCCAGCAAGTTGTTGTACGCCAGCCAATCCATCATCTGCCGCATTCAATCCAGCCTTTAGTAAGCGCAGCGCCATTGGCGAATGCCGCAACATTTCACGAGCCCAAGAAACAGTCTCGGCTTCTAACTCTGTCACTGGCACAACTGTGTTAACTAATCCCATTTCTAATGCTTCTGTTGCATCATATTGACGACACATAAACCAAATTTCACGTGCCTTCTTCTGACCAATGTGTGCCGCAAGTAGTCCCGCACCATAACCACCATCAAAAGATCCAACCATTGGACCGGTTTGGCCAAACTTCGCATTATCAGCGGCAACTGTTATGTCACATACAACGTGCAAAACATGACCTCCACCAATTGCCCATCCGGCAACCATCGCAATAACTGGTTTTGGTAAACGTCTAATTTGAATTTGTAAATCTAAAACATTTAATCTTCCAATTCCTTTTTTACCCAACTTATCGTCGCCAAGGTATCCATCATCCCCGCGAACATTTACATCTCCCCCTGAGCAAAATGCTTCACTCCCAGCGCCAGTAAAAATCACAACGCCTACAGAGTCGTCATCTCTCGCCATATTAAATGCATCTTGCAATTCAAAAAGTGTTTGAGGTCTGAATGCATTTCGCACTTCTGGACGATTAATAGTGATTTTGGCAATGCCTTCTGCGCTTTCATACGTGATATCTCCGAAGGAACCACTAGAAATCCATGCAGGGATCTGCCTGCTGCCAGGCTCGGCTTTTATAGGCTTGCTCACAAGACGATAGCCTAGAGGCGTGTTGCAAGTGAAGCGAGCCAATCTTTTTGACCCCATGCTCGCGCGTGAGCAGATTCACCAGGCCCTAGCCGGAACTGGTCCAGCAGTGTTGATCTCCTCAAGTGCCAAATTTGATCCTGAGAACGAAAGCTTCAAATCGTTGCTTAATCAAAAATCACAAGGCGCCGAGCAAATAGCGGTTTTGATTGAAACTAGTGGCAGCAGTGGAGCCCCGAAATTAGTAGCACTTAGTGCCCAAGCGATCAATTATTCCGCGAAAGTTACAAACCAATTTTTAGGAGCTGAAATTGGTGACCGTTGGTCCCTAACTTTGCCGCTAAACCATATTGCTGGAATAAATCAATTAACTCGCTCTATTAATTTAGAAACATCTCCAGCACCTAGTGATGGAGAAGGAGCACAGTTTATTTCTGTAGTCCCCACACAATTACATCGAGCAATTCAAAATAAAGATTCCTTTTTTAAGAATTTACTTGCAGCAAAGAAAGTTTTAGTTGGTGGTGCACCTATTTCTGAAAAACTAATTGATGAATCACGTGAATCCGGAATCTCAATTGTCACAAGTTATGGAATGACTGAGATGGCTGGTGGTTGTGTTTACAACTCACTGCCTCTTCCTGGAGTAGAAATCCGAATTGATGGCAATGGATTGATAAATCTAAAAGGACCCATGATTGCTAACTCTTATCTTGGTGATTCAGAAGCAACAAAAAAGCATTTCCAAGGAGAGTGGTTTGTTACATCAGATCTTGGCCAACTAGTTAATGGTGAACTAAAAATTATTGGTCGTAGTGATGATTTAATTATTAGTGGTGGAGAAAAGATTTCAGCAGTAAAAGTGGAGTCTCTCATTCGTTCTCATTACCCCGATTTAGAAATCATTGTCATAGGAATATCGGATATCGAATGGGGACAAGCTTTAAGAGTTGTCGTTGCGGGAGAGAATCGTGGGTTGACTCTTTCGCAGATTCGCGACATCGTAGGAGTACAGATTGGACGTTTTGCAGCTCCACGTTCGCTTCTGTATCTTGAACAGATGCCGATGATCGGAATTGGCAAACCAGATTTAGTGCTTTTAAGAAGTGCTCAAGCTACTGAGGAGATTTAAGTGGCAAATGCAAGTGAGTGGATTCAAGGAGCAAGACCCAAAACGCTTCCAGCGGCAGTTGCTCCAGTTCTAGTTGGAACAGCACTTGCATTCCCAAATCCAAATTACTTAAACGCCTTTTTGGCTTTGATAGTTAGTTTGGCTTTACAAATTGGTGTTAATTTTGCAAATGATTACTCAGATGGAATTAGAGGAACTGATACTGAACGTGTTGGTCCGCTTCGACTTGTGGGAAGTGGTTTGGCACAAGCAATCGCAGTTCGCAATACTGCATTTGGCTGCTTTTCAGTTGCTGCGATTGTTGGGCTGATTCTGTCCTACCGCTCATCTCTGTGGTTAATTTTGATTGGCGCACTGGCTATTGCAGCTGCTTGGGGATACACCGGTGGGAATAATCCTTATGGATATCGTGCACTGGGTGAAGTCTCAGTTTTCTTATTTTTTGGAGTAGTGGCAGTTCTTGGTACTTATTATGTACAAAGCCAAGAAATAACTTTCTTGGCACTTTGCGCATCATTCCCGATTGGCGCTTTTGCATGTGCAATTTTAGTAATGAATAATTTACGTGATCGCGCAAAAGATTTAGAGGTTGGGAAGCGGACCCTCTCGGTTGTTATCGGTGACCGTGCCACCCGAATTCTTTATGTATCGCTACTAATGGGGGGCGGGTTGATCGGGGCACTTACTGCGATCTCAAGGCCCTGGGCTCTGCTAACTATTGTGACTCTGCCTGTAAGTATTTCGCTAGCGGCGAATGTGTTGAAAGGTGCCGGCGGACGAGATTTGATTCCGTTACTTCAACGCACAGCTCTCGTTCAACTTCTATTCGCATTTATATATTCGGTGGGACTCGCAATTAGTGCGTAAGATGTACCCATGACCCGCTTGCTCCCACTAATTCTGATTTTGGCCATCAGTATTTACGCGTTTGTAGATTGTGCGCGCACTCCTCAAGAATCAATTCAAAAACTTCCAAAATGGGGTTGGATTCTTGCAATTTTGATTGCACCTTTTGCAATTGGTGGAATTGCGTGGCTCTTAATTGGTAGAAGTCGCGGATTAGGCGGACCAAAAGGTGGACGTAAAAAAATTATCCCACCAGATGATGATCCAGATTTCTTAAGGAACCTCTAAAAGCTTTTTATAAACCAGAGTAAGTGTGACGTCCTGCTCCCCAGATGTTTACATAGACGTAGTTGAATAAGAAAGTTGAGCCGGCAAATAAACATAACCATGCAGCTCGCTTGCCTTTCCAACCCGCAGTGACTCGTGCATGTAAATAAGCTGCGTAAGCAACCCAGGTAATGAAAGCCCAAGTTTCTTTTGGATCCCATCCCCAATAACGGCCCCAAGCAGCTTCAGCCCAAATCGCGCCGGCGATTACTGCGAATGTCCATAGCGGAAATACCAAAGCTACAAGGCGGTATGAGAGTTGATCTAAATCAGCAAGCGTTGGAAGTTGTTTTGCCCAATTTGGTCGATTCTCATTTCCATCTTCATCTTGATAGCGATCCAAAATCAAGTATGCGGCTGCAACGCAATTTGCCAGTAGAAATACTCCACCAGAAATAATTGCAGCACAAACATGAATAACCAACCATGTTGATTTCAATGCCGGCACAAGTGGAGCACTTGGAACGTAAAGTAATGTGACTGCAGTGCCTAATGTGAGTAGAACGGCAAGTGTCACAATCAAACCGAGCCATTGAACTTTATATTTTCTTAGGGTTACTAAATATGCAAACAAAAATGCGAGAGCGCCTGTGATGGAAAATTCATACATATTTCCCCAAGGAACCCGGCCTGCAGATACACCACGAGCTACAACACCAGCTGACAAGAAAATAAATCCCAGAATTGATAACGCGATTCCAATTCGACCAGCTTTTGTATACTTCACACTTTTGGGATTTGAAGCATCGAGTTCTTGCGGTACTACACGAAAAGACCAAGCTGTTTGAAATGCGAAAGCGATGAATGCAATAAAAATAATACCCATTGAGCTATAAATAAGATCATTAGAAAGTGTTGCCCAATCAGCCTTATTCATCTTCGCCTTTCTTTTCATTTAACACTTTTACAAGTGCATCAATCTCTTGGGCCAAACCAGGAGATCTGCTGAGTCCGGCGATTTCAACAACAACCCCTGAACTAGACATATTCTCGCCTATAACGGTACGTATCCATATTCGCCGTCGGCGTGCAAAAAGTGAGATTAGCAACCCCAATAGTGCAAAAATTGCTCCTAGCAGTGCAAATGGTTTCCCAGGGTCGCGCACAATTTGCAGATTGACCCACTTGGTAACTCCATCAAAAGTTATACTCCCTACGCTCTCGGTAATTCCAGAACTGCCCGGAATTTTCCAAACTTCTCCAGGAGCTAGTGATTGCAATCCAACTCTCTGCATATTCTCAGTCTTAATTCGATAAACCGATTGTGGTACTCCTGAATCCAATCCCAAATCCCCAAGCCATGCCGCCATTAACAACCTAGGATTTAAAGCTTCTGGATAAGAAGAAAACCCTCCCCTGACTTTATCCCGCTCGGCAGTTGGTAAAAATGAACCAACAATTCCTAATTGGGTTGGAGTTAAGTCTGGAACTTTTATCGCACCAATTGAACTCAAATTACCGTCTTGTGGTAAAAAAGGAATTGCACCACTTAAAACAATATTTTCATTCTTGTCTCTTACCGTAACTTTGGGTGAGAAACCATTTGCTTGTAAATAGATACGTGTTGATCCGAAAGTTAGCGGCTTATTAACTTTAACTTCGGCTCGGCGGGAATTTGATTTACCACTTTCAGTTATATCAACAATTAAGGAATAGTCACGCGGAGCATTTGTGATTGGATCATAAGCAGCCGTGAATTTCACTACTTTTATAGTTACTGGAGGAAAATCAGATAACCTAAAAAATCTTCCTGCAGATAATGTGTCATAACTAGTAGCAACGTTTGTAAAACTTTCACCTTCATTCACGATTGCGCTGCCACGCATGCCACCAAGTGATCCGACCGAAACTCCGATCAAAATTCCAATCAGAGAAAGGTGAAAGAGCAAATTCCCACTTTCTCTTATAAAACCTTTTTCCACAGCAACTGAATCTTCGCAATCTCTAATGCGATACCTGCGTTTACTTAAGTGAGCCCGTGCAATACCTAAAATTTCATCGGCACTCTTAGGACTTTCAAATTTTCTAAACTCTTCCAGTCTGAATAAATTTTTTGGAGTGAGCGGGGGCAAGGCACTTATATTTTTGAAATGTTCCCATGTTCTTGGTAGGACACATCCGATTAACGATATGAAAAGCAAAAGATAAATAGCGCTAAACCATGTTGATGAATAAAGATCAAATAATGATAATTTATCGAAAACTTTTGCCAAAGTTGGATCATTAACAAAAAATTGTTGCACCCGAGCTGGATCCTGATTTCGTTGTGGAATTATTGATCCAGGGATGGACGCTACACCTAATAGAAGTAATAAAATTAATGCGGTTCGCATACTTGTTAATTGGCGCCACAACCAACGCAATAAACCAACAGTTCCTAATTCAGGTGTTTTAATCTCGTAACTCATTAGAGTGCCGTCACAAACGCTGATGAAAAGCCTTGTAACCAAATCACAATATCAACCCAAATACCAGTTATTTGTGCAAGCCCCAAGAGAATTAGCAATGCTCCACCAATTCGGGTAATTATTTTTGGGGAAATTTTGCGATAAATCTTCATGCTGCGCTCGATGCCAAAACCGGCAATCAAAAATGGAATTCCCAAACCTATGCAATACCCAAGTGAGAGAAAAGCTCCGCGTACTGCGGATGATTCAGAAAACGCCAATGTCTGAACTGCCGCCAGTGTTGGACCAATACAAGGTGTCCATCCGATAGCAAACAAAACGCCTAGAAATGGTGCCCCGGCCATTCCCCAAGTTGTGACAATTTTTGGACGCCACTGCTTTTGATTTGGTAATGCTCCGAGAAAAGCGAGCCCCATTAAAACTGTAAACACGCCTAATACCTTTGTAACCAAACTTTGTTGTTCCAACAAAACACTTCCGGCTCCACCAAAAAGCGCTCCATAAGAGATAAAAACCGTACTAAATCCCAAAATGAACAAAATGGTTCCCCAGAGAATTCGGCCACGTGCTGCCTTCGCGGTTAATTCAAGTCCAGTTAAGCCGGTTATATATGAAAGATAAGCCGGTACTAATGGCAGTACACAAGGCGAAAGAAAAGCCACTAGCCCAGCGACAATGGAAATCGGAAATGAGAGTAAAACTGATCCATTCAAAACTTGTTCGGTTAATGAAGATGCAACAGCAATCATTTAGCACTCTCGCTATCTATCTTTTCAATCAGATTAGATAGAGACGCAATCGTGATTGCACCTGAAATTCTTGCAGCTACTTTTTTATTTTTGTCTAAAATTATTGTAGTTGGAATAGAGGTAACTGGTAATGATTTTCTAAATCCCAAAAGAATTTCATCATCAGCGATGGTTGGAAAAGTAATCTTAAATCTACGCGTAAAAGCTAAGGCAGAATCTTTTGAATCTCTGGTTAAAATCCCAATAAATTGAGTGACCGGATACTTTTCAGAAATTGCCTGTAGTGCAGGCGCTTCTGCGCGACATGGAGAGCACCAAGAGGCCCACACATTTATAACTGTAATTTTTCCTTTTTCGATAGAAGTTTTTTCTCCTAAAAGTGATTCTCCTTTGATCTCTGGCGCAAAAGATCGATTTTCCTTTGCTACAAAGGTGACAACGCCATCGCCAGCGACAAAGGATTCTTCACTAACTGAAGTACCACCAGATCCACAGCCTGAAAAAATTAAAGAAGTTAGAACTAATGCTGAAATTGAGAATCTAGTTTTCACTTCTGCTTAGGAGGAAGTAAATGTCTAGCAGGTTCACAATATTCAACATCCTCAATCACCCCATCACTATTAAAAACAAAGGTTGTGATTGACGCTAGTGAGCACTCTCTTTTGCGTGGGTCATGTATTAAAGATTTTCCTTCGACATGTGATCGCACGATCCAAATTGGAAGTTGATGCGAAACACAAATAGCATCTGCACCAATTGCACTATCACGCGCAAAATAAATTGCAGACATCATTCTTTCAATCTGTTCTTTGTATGGCTCTCCCCAAGATGGACGCCATGGATTCCATAAATAACGCCATGTTGATGGACGACGCAAAACTCCATCTCCAACTGAAAAAGGTTTTCCTTCGAAAACATTTGCGGCTTCAATTAATCGTGGATCAGTAGTAATCGAAATTCCATGAGCGGCGACGATAGGTGCTGCTGTTTCTTGCGCTCGCTCTAAGGGTGAAACATGTATCGCCCGAATTGGTCGATCTTTGGACCAGAGCGCAACTGCTTCAGCCATTTGAACGCCTCGGGTGGATAGGTGCCAATTTGGCTGGCGCCCATACAAGACTTTATTTGGGTTTTCGACTTCACCGTGGCGAAGCACATGTACCCGAGTTTTCATGAGGGAAATCATAGTGAGGTCGGGATTGGGGTAGCGTTGGCAAGTTATGTCACCTCAACCCACCCACTCGCACCCGACCAGATCACTGGCGCAGGAACTCCGGTCGCGCGACGATGAGCAATTGAGGCTGCTTCTAGCCGCAAGAGGCGATCTTTTGTCGCCATTACCTACTGATATTTCGGCTCTGGCATCTCGCGCCAGTGCTCCTCCAAGTATTTCCAGAGCATTGGATTCACTTAATCTTTGGGAGATTCAAGTTCTTGAAGCTCTTGTAGCGTTACCCGAGCCAATCACAATTGAAGCAGTTGTTGCTGCAACATCAGAAGATGCCAAAGTAGTTATTGAAAAACTTATTGCACTAGCGCTGATTTTCCCAGATGAGGACCAATTAAGAATTCTCAACGCGATACGTGATTCAGTAGGAAATGAACCAACGGGACTTGGACCTGTACTTGGATTGCTAAGTGCAAAAGCAATAAAGAAAATTAAAGACGCACCAGAAAATGCGCGCACAGTTCTTGATCGCTTAACTTGGGGACCACCTAGAGGCAGTGTTTCAGATATTAAAAAACCAGGAGTCGCTATCAAGTGGTTACTTGATAATGATCTGCTCCTCGCTGTAGATAGCAAAACAGTTGTTCTTCCAAGAGAGATTGGAATGCATCTTCGAGGCGGAAAAATTCATCGGGAACTTCAAAATCAACCTACTGATTACCGCGGTCGTGAATTTTCTCAAAGCGAAATTGATAAGAGTGCTGTGGGTGCAATTATTACTTTGTTGCATCAAATTGAAGAGTTAATGAAGTTTTGGTCAGGCGAGCCACCAGCGATTCTAAGGTCTGGTGGCATTGGTGTTAGAGAAGTTAAGAAAGCGGCTGATGCACTTGGTGTAGAAGAAAATTATTTAATTTTTATTGCTGAACTTTCTTATATTTGCGGTCTTGTCACTGTTGACCGAGAAGAAGAATTACTACCAACATCTGCATTTGATCTTTGGTTAAATTCAACGCACGATGAGCGTTGGCAACTCATAGTAAATGGTTGGTTAACAACTTCAAGAGTAAGTGGATTAGTTGGAAAAAGTGAAGCCAGGTATATCTCAGCACTTGGTCCAGAGATTGATAGAGCAGCAGCTGCAAACTTGCGTGCTTTATTTTTAAAGTTAGTTAATGAAATTTCTCCATGTGCACCTGACTTATCGGAATTATCAAAAAGAGTTCGATGGGAACGGCCACGACGTGGCGTTGGATTACACGCTGATATTGCACATTGGAGCTCCCGAGAAGCCGAGTGGCTCGGAATCACCGGACGAGGGGCGATCTCTTCATTTGGTTCTGCAATTCTGAATGGAAAGGAAGATTCAGGATTAAGTAAAGCGTTACCAAAAGAGATTGACCACATTTTGATTCAAGCAGATAACACGGCAATTGCTCCTGGTCCGCTTCGAATTGATCTTGCACAAGAGCTTTCACTAATCGCAAATGTTGAAAGCAAGGGTGGGGCTACTGTTTATCGATTTAGCGAAAACTCAATTAGACGCGGCTTAGATAGTGGTCGAAGCAGCGATGAAATAAATAAATTTCTAACTAAAATTTCTAAAACTTCAATTCCGCAACCTCTCTCATATTTAATTGCAGATGTTGGTAAACGTCACGGAAAGTTAAGAGTAGGAATTGGTTGGAGTTCATATATTCGGTGTGAAGATGAATCAGTTGTTAACGCAATACTCGCTGATAGACGCACTGCCCATTTGCAGTTACGAAAAATTGCACCTCAAGTTTTATTCACTGAAGTTGACACAGAAGAAGCAGTGAACACATTGATTGAAGCTGGTTTCTTGCCTGCAATCGAAGGAAGAGACGGTGCTCTCGTCACTCGAAAGAGATCTGCAGCGCGAGCGATCTCAAAAACTCGCCCACCTCGAGTTATTGGAGAGTACGAAACTCCGCGTGATGAACTTTTAACTGCTGCACTTAGAGCTTTACGTGCAGGTGATAGAGCCTCTGCCAAACGAAGTGGTGTTCCAACCACCGTTGCAAGTGCCACTCCAACTGAAACTATGGCTGCGTTGACTGTCGCCATAAAAAACAAGGAGACATTAGTTATTGGGTACGCCGACTCTGATGGTGGAGTCAGCCAGCGAATCATCGACCCAATCCAAGTTATGGCTGGCGTCCTTGTGGCGTATGACCATGGCAATGATGAAGTCCTACGTTTCCCAGTTTCACGCATAAACGGCATCGCCACAGTCGAATAGGGCAGACTTAGCACTTAGGAAAAAGGGGTAATTGATGAGTTCGCAAGTATTGGAGCACCTAGAGAGATTAGTGCGCTGCCAATCCCCGACTTCTGATTTATTAGCATGCCAAGCCGTCACAAAGTTAGCCGCAGAGATTGCAAATGAAGTACTAAAAGCGCCGGCACAAATTCGTGAGATTGAAAATCGTCCAGTTTTTTGGTGGGGTGATCCGAATCCTGAAATAGTTTTGCTTACGCATCTAGACACAGTTTGGCCAATAGATTCATTTACGCCCATTTGGGAAGTTAAAGAAAACCGAATTACCGGACCTGGCGTTTTTGATATGAAAGCTGGATTTATTCAAGCACTTTATGCTCTTCGTGGAGTTAGTGGATCTGTTGCTCTCATTGCAACTACTGATGAAGAAACTGGATCTAAATCATCTAAAAAACTAATTGAAGATTTGTCACGTAACGCCCGCGCAGTTTTAGTTTTTGAAGCGTCTGTAGATGGTGCAGTAAAGATCGGAAGAAAAGGCAGTGCTGATTTTAAAGTTACCGTTACAGGTAGAGCTGCCCATGCCGGTCTAGAGCCTGAAAAAGGCATCAACGCCAGTACTGAAATTTCCCAATTAGTTCTTCAGATTGCCAAGATGGAAAATCCAGAGTTTGGCACAACTGTTGTTCCGACGACTATGACATCGGGAAGTACCACAAATACTGTGCCGGCCTTGGCTTCTGTAGATATTGATGTACGTTCCTTTAAAGCTGCTGAATTAACGCGGATTTCAAATGCCCTTAATTCTCTGCAGCCTCAAAATCCGCAAGCAAAAATTACTGTCACGGGTCAGATTAATCGTCCACCTCTTGAATTAACTTCAACGCAATCATTATTTGAACGTGCACAAAAAGTTAATGCAGATTTAGGAAGACCAACTTTACTTGGCGTTTCTGTCGGAGGCGTAAGTGATGGAAACTTTGCCGCCGCCGCAGGTGCTCCGACTCTTGATGGTTTGGGTGCAATTGGCGGTGGAGCCCACGCTCGAGGAGAATGGGTTAAGGCAGATTCCCTTGATTCACAAATTGCTTTTATTAATGCACTAATTACTGATCTTGTTGAGAGGCCTTAATAATGAGTGATGGTCCACTAATTGTTCAGAGCGATAAAACACTTCTGCTAGAAATTGACCATTTATTGGCTGATGAGTGCCGAAAAGCGATTGCTCCATTTGCTGAATTGGAAAGATCCCCAGAGCACGTACACACATATAGATTGACTAATTTGGGACTTTGGAATGCGCGTGCTGCTGGTCATGATGCAGAAGCTGTCATTGATATTTTGTTGCGTTATTCGCGATATTCAGTCCCCCATGCACTTCTTGTCGATATAGCAGAAACAATGGATCGCTATGGCAGGTTGCGACTTGAGGCACATCCAGTTCATGGATTAATTCTCACATCCACAGATGCCGCAGTGTTAGAAGAAGTATTACGGGCTAAAAAAATTGCGCCGATGTTTGGACCACGGATTGATCCCGAAACTGTCGTAGTTTTTGCAAGCGAACGTGGACGTCTAAAGCAAAGTTTGTTGCGTCTTGGTTGGCCAGCTGAAGATATGGCTGGATATGTAGATGGTGAAGCACATCCAATCTCATTAGTAGAAAAAGATTGGAAGTTGCGTACCTACCAAAAAATGGCTGCTGAGGGTTTTTGGCATGGAGGCTCTGGTGTAATTGTTTTGCCTTGTGGTGCTGGAAAAACCATGGTGGGTGCTGCGGCTATGGCACTCGCGAAAGCAACAACTTTAATTCTGGTAACAAACACTGTTGCAGCCAGACAATGGCGCAATGAATTACTACTCAAGACATCACTGACCGAGGATGAGATCGGCGAATATTCAGGTACAAAGAAAGAAATTAAGCCGGTGACCATTGCTACTTATCAAGTTTTAACAACTAAAAAAGGTGGCGTATACGCACATCTAGATTTATTTGATTCGCATGACTGGGGATTAATTATTTATGATGAAGTTCACTTACTCCCAGCCCCCGTCTTTAGGTTTACTGCTGATATTCAATCCCGTAGGCGCCTTGGCTTAACTGCGACACTTGTTCGCGAAGATGGCATGGAAGGGGAAGTCTTTTCGCTAATTGGTCCAAAACGTTATGACGTTCCGTGGAAAGAGATTGAAGCGCAGGGTTATATAGCCCCTGCTGAATGCATTGAAGTTCGCGTGAATCTAACTGATGCTGAAAGACTTCTTTATGCGACTGCCGAACCGGAGCATCGTTATAGAACTTGTGCAACAACTCTTACTAAAACTAATGTTGCAAAATTCATTGCTGATAAACACCAAGGCGAACAAGTATTAGTCATTGGCCAGTATCTAGATCAACTTGCAAAACTTGGCGAAACTCTCGGTGCACCAGTTATTACTGGGGATACTCCCATTAAAGAGCGCGAATCATTATTCCAATTATTTCGAGAAGGGGAAATTACAACTTTAGTAGTTTCCAAAGTGGCAAACTTCTCCATTGATCTACCTGAAGCCACAATTGCGATTCAGGTATCTGGAGCTTTTGGGTCACGCCAAGAAGAGGCACAGCGGTTGGGCAGAATTCTTCGACCAAAAGCTGATGGGCGAGGTGCACGTTTTTACACATTAGTTGCGCGGGACACTATTGATCAAGATTTTGCGCAGAACAGACAAAGATTTTTGACCGAACAAGGTTATTCATATCAAATCATTGATGCAGATGACATTCTTTCGGGCGATAATAAATTAGGAAGTTAACGCTTTCCTAAATCTCGCTTCATTAAGTTTAAAAAAGTCATGAATCTCTCCATCAATCAAAATTACTGGAACTTGTTCGCCATATTTTTCTTCTAACTCAATATTTTTGTCAATATAAATAATCTCAATTGTGAAATCAAAATCACTTTGGATTTGCACAACTTCGTCTCTCATCACATGACAAAGATGACACCCGTGCCGAGAGTAAATCGTAACTTTGGCTTTCATTTGCTCGAAATTATCCGATCAAGCAGCTCCTGTAAAACAAAGGTCAACTCTGTTTTTGCTTTCGTTGAGTTTTCTTCAAAATCTTTCAGGAACTTCTCAATCGCACCTTCTGAAATCGGTCCAATTAACGGACCGTATTTGTGCGCAAAATTTTGTTGGATGAAATCACCAAGCGCCCGAGCCAAGTCACTACGTAGATCTGCTAACTCCGGCTCTTTGCTCTGATTCTTTCGTTCTTTGGCCGCCCGGTTAATTCCTGCGTTAGCCAATTCTTCCGAATTCACTTCAAACTCCTCTTAGAATCAATAATCCTGCTACGGTTTTTCCATGAAGCGGGGTAAATCTATAACTGTAATTGTAGGGCTGCTCGCAGCCTTGCTGCTACCGCTAGCTCCAACCGCTTCGGCCTTAACACCTCAATCAATAATTGCACCACTACAAGTTATGTATGCCGGTGCCACGACAAAGGTGACATCAACTTATATTCCTTTTAATGACGCAAATCTGGATCCGAAATCCAAGTTTGAAGTGAACTTTCTTACTGAATCTAGAACGCAATGGCCAGAACCCGCAAAAAAAGCATTTTTACGCGCAACTCAAATTTGGTCATACCTTTTTGAATCCAGCGTGACAATAACAATTGATGCTTACTGGTCACCACTTGAACGAGGCATTCTTGGAAATGCCAGGCCTGGTGGCCCCAAAGGGGGTGGATATTTCAAAGACTTCCCTGGTGCTCCAGAAAAAAAACTTTGGTACCCCGCTGCACTTGCAAATTCATTAGCTAGCGATAAAAGAGATCAAGATGAATTAAATGCTGAAATTACTGCGCGTTTTAATTCAAATCCATCCAACGTAAATTGGTATTACGGTACAGATGGGAAAAATGCTTTTGGCCAATTTGATTTCTTAAGTGCAGTTCTCCATGAATTAGGACATGGGTTAGGAATTATCTCAACAGAGACATTTAACGATCGATTTGAAACCTTTGCAAATGATTCACCAAGTATTTTTGCAGGTTTTGTTGCAAATGAGGCCGGTCGTAGATTATCTGACCTCTCTGCAACGCTCCCTGAATTCTCAACCTATGTAACCTCTCCACTTTATTGGATTGGCTCGCAAGGAGTGTCAGCGAATAATGGTGTTAAGCCAAAACTTTTTGCACCGAGTCAATACAAATCAGGATCTTCGATTAGTCATTTAGATGATGAGTTATTTCCAAAAAGTGCAATAAATGGATTAATGAGTTCAACTATAGATATGCAGCAGGCGATCCATGATCCAGGTCCAGTAGTAATTGGAATGCTAAAAGATATGCGTGGAAAAACTCCAGCAACAAGAATAAGTGAAATTCGAAACCTTCATACAATTTCTGGAAATAAATCAATTACTTTATCTTTTGATCCACCTGAAGAAGCAATTAGGCAAGAAATTACCTCTTATCAGATAAAAGTTTACCCTGGCAATCAAATCATTACAGTAGATAAATCTCCGGTTACTATTCCAAAACTATCTGCTGGATTCCCCTACTACTTTGGAGTAACTGCGATTTCAAATGGCTTTCAAAGTAAAGAAACTATGTCTTCGGTAGTTGTTCCAGAAGATACTTGGGCCAATAAAGTTCTTGATGCAAATTCAGATGCTCAATTTACTGCCAGCACCATTTATAGGGGAAAACAAACACTTATTTATACTGATTCTAAAAGTGGTCACTTAGTTATGAATCAATTTGATGGAAAAGTCTGGAAACGACAAATCGTAGATGGTGATTCCACTAAATCAGGCAAGCGAAATAACAATTTAAGTGGAAGGCTTTCTGTCTGTAAAACGAATCCTGGGAAAAAAGAGAAGTTACATATTTTCTATACAGATACTGTGGAAAAAGACTTATTACACGCAAACTATGATGGCAAAAAATGGAGTTATGAAACAGTAGATGGTAACGGGCCGGTAATCCAAGATTATCGTGAAGCTATTCGTACTAAGACAGCAAGCAATGTAAATGTATCGAACGCATGTGCATCAACCACTCAAGGCTTGCAAGTTTTTTATCGAGACGACTCACAAGGAATTTTACTTGGTGCTACACAGGTTAAATCTGGATGGAGTTATGAAATTGTCGATGGAGATAAAATCACTGGTGGCCGAACCGAAGGCGATGTAGCTTTTCATCTTGCGGCTGTATCTACTGGAAAGAAAATTCATCTACTTTATGATTCAGTACTAGCGGCTCCAGAAAAGAAACCAATTCAAGGTGATATTCGATACGCGACTAGAAGTACCGTTTCGCCCCAGGACTGGCAATTTACAACGGTCGAGGCAGGGAAACGTGAATTACCTGTTGCTGGTTTTGATTTAGGTTTAGCTGTAGATGGTTCTGCAATCCGAGCGATTTGGTATGCATCATCTTCTGCGACTATTTCGAAAGCCGATCGTATTCATTGGACTGACTTAACTTCTCCCGGAAGTGTTTCTGAATTTGTGCCTACATCAAGTCCAGTCTCACCGATTTCATTAAATGGAACGAGTGCTATTTACGGATGTGAAGATCGACTTTGTGCTTTAGATCTAGTCACTAAAAAAAGCACTTTAGTAAATGATGCTGCTATTGATAAAAGTAATTCAATCTCATGGATAAAAATTAAGAGCAGAGATTACGCATTAGTAAATGTCAACGGGAAAGCGACTTTACTCACTAAGCCGTTAAGTTAACTTGGTTGCTAGGTTTATTTAGCGTTACGTCTTTGAATTCTGGTGCGCTTTAGTAACTTCTTGTGCTTCTTCTTGGCCATTCTTTTGCGACGCTTTTTGATTACTGAACCCACGAATCACTCCCTTGGAAACTTTTCTCAACTACCGATTGATTACTTTTAAGTAGGGTCAGAGATTACCCTGTTGAGGGAAGAGTTCTAAATTAAGGAGAACTCACCCTGAGTCCCTAAAGCCCTAAAAAGGCAGCTGGGTTAAGACAAAGGAGCCGTCGCTGGCTTTAGTTGCCACACAGGTGCCTAGGCCTGATTGAGATCTTAAACCGACAATTTCAGTACTCAGCGGGATGCGCCCACCTAATTTTGGGTCACCTTTTTTATCAAATTGGTACACCACAACATCTCCCGCTTTGGATTTCAGGAGTGAGTTACTTTGAGTGGTTAGGACAGCAACAACAGCCGAATTGTTTATGGCAGCTGATGCTCCCGCATATCTCTTACTCCAAAGCACTGAGCCGGTAGTTGAGAATTGAGAAATTACACCTTCATTCAAAGATTTAGTTTTTGAAGTTCCGCCTACCGTTAAATTTCCTGCGGCACTTTTCCAAGAACGAGTTGCACCCACTCCATTACTTCTCACAATCTTTAGAATCTTGCCATCTGAAGGAGAAACATTAAGAATAATTCCATCTACTTTTCCAGCAACTGATTTTTTTGCAAGTGTTTCTGCGCTATTCCCAACCAAAGTAAGGGTTTTGTCTTTGTTTAAAACTCCAGAAGTCAAAGTGGTAGCAGATTTTCCAAAATAAAATTTAGATCCAAATTCACCTGCACTGGAAAGCGATTGAACAAAAGAACGCTCACCGCCAGACTTGGTAATCTCGATTCCAATCAAGAAAATTCCTGTGCTACCTGGAATAATTGCAGTTACATATCCAGAATTATTCGTAGCATTTGCAAATCGATTTATGAGCAGGCCGTTTTTATCGACCTGTGCAACAGTTATAAACTTTAAATCTTTCCTTACTGGCTTCACCGTTTGCGCAGTGACTGAATCCGGGTTAAAAGTCTGCACTGTTGACGTTTGGCTAGATTGTGTTTGAACGGTAGAAGTAGCACTCTCAGGAGTCGTTACGGCCGTTGGATTTTTCTCACTTTGCGCCAAACCTGCAATCCAAATCTGCTCTTTTGAGTCAACAGCGATTGCGGTTGCTACATCATCTTCTGATGTTCCAACCCGCAGCGACCAAACATTTACTCCTGAAGAATCAAAAGCGCTAACCAATGAATCAACTCCGCCCAGAGGATTCAAAGGAGTGGTTCCCAAGAAATCTCCTACGACATTGCCTGCAACGATCCAATTCTTTTTAGTCGAACTTATCCCAATTATCTCGTCATTTTGATTGCCAGAAATTGTTGTACTTAAAAATGGTGCTGCTGCTTTTGGAGAAAAAGTTGCTGCTTCGGCGTTTGGAACAAATATAAGTGAAAAGGCTGCCGCTGCAAGAAGAGGTCGTCTCAGCTTTGCTCACCCCTGAGCTAATTCGCGTGAACGATCACGCGCTGCCAAAAGTGCCGCACTAAATATCTCCTGTAAGCCGCTTTCATTTAAGCTCTTAAGCGCCGCAGCAGTTGTTCCATTTGGACTAGTGACATTTTCGCGCAAAGTGGTTGGCGTTTTCCCTGAATCTCGCAACATTGTTGCAGCGCCATAAATAGTTTGGACACTTAACTCATGTGCATCCTCAGGGGTTAGGCCTAACTTAACTCCTGCCGCCACCATTGCTTCAATAATTAGAAAAAAGTAAGCCGGTCCTGATCCACTTACTGCTGTTACTGCATCTTGCAAATCTTCTTCAACGCGAATTACTTTGCCGGTGCCATTTAGTAATTTTTCGGCGAGCGCTAAATCTTTTTCACTGCAATGGGATCCCCTGGATATAGCGGCCATGCCTTCACCAACCAACGCTGGTGTGTTTGGCATCACTCGGATAACTGGAACACTCTTGCCTTTGAGCCCAGCTTCAATACCTGCGATTTTTTTACCCGCTGCGAGACTAATAAGTACAGTCTCTGCAGAAATGTGATCTGAGATTTCGGCAACGCTCGTAGCTAAATCTTGTGGTTTAACGATTAAGAAAATTGCCGCAAATCCAGCGAGTGCTTCCAAATTAGACAGCTCATTGACCCCATATTGCGCACAGATATCAGCACTACGTTCTGGCCGTTTTTCCAATATAGAAATAGAAGTGGGCTTGGTCCCTGATTTTATGAGTCCGGCGATAATTGCCTCTCCCATTGCCCCAGCGCCGATGATCAATATCTGGCTCATGAGTCAGAGCCTACAACGCCGACATCTCGCCAGGTCGGTTAGCCAACCAATTAGCCAACCAATTAGCAGTATCTCCTTCCTTTTCATCGGAGCCCATCGATGTAACAAGAACCTTAAAAAGCCTCTACCCTTGTGCCTTATGCCTGAGGTAGTAATTGATTTCCCGCGCGACTGGGTCGAGTTTGATAACCCCGCAGATCCATTTGGTGAGCGTTTTCGTTGTGATCTAACTTGGCTCACTTCTAATTGGACCTGCATTTACGGCAACGGTTGTAAAGGAATTTACGCTGATCGTCCGAATGATGGTTGTTGTTCTGAAGGTGCTCTCTATTCAGACAAAAAAGATGAAGAACGCGTTCTAAAATTTGCTAAAAAATTAAAGAAGTCTCAGTGGCAATACTTCGACAAAGCCCAGCCTAAGAAAAAAGGTGGGAAGTTAAAAATTTCTGAAGTAGATGAAGATGGAGACCGTAAAACTCGTAAAGTAGACAACGGTTGTATTTTCTTAAATCGAAAAGGGCACACTGCTGAGGGTTACACCGGTGATTTTGGTTGTGTATTGCACCATCTTGCCCTAAGTGAAGGTGTTCATTTTGTTAAAACAAAACCCGATGTTTGTTGGCAACTACCAATTCGCCGTAGTTTTGAAAAAGTTGATCTCGGTGATGATGTTGAGGTATCAATCACGGTTATTGGTGAATATGAAAGTCGCGGTTGGGGACCTGGTGGCGAAGAGTTCCACTGGTATTGCACCAGCAACTCCGATGCCCATGTTGGTAAAGAGCCGGTTTACATTTCAAATGAAGCAGAACTGACTGAATTGATGGGCAAAAAAGCCTATGCTGAATTGAAGCAGATTTGCGATGCTCGAATGGAAATCAAACGAGCTGCATCTCCTAAGTTATTGCCCTTTCTGCTTGAGCATCCGGCTACAACTCTGGCTCGCAAAGAGGCCGCCGCAAAGAGTGAGTAGGAAAAGGTCAGTCGTAAGTCGTACTCTTAGAACATGGCAAAAGCATCGCTCAAAGAGCCCTTCCGCTGTTCAGAATGCGGATGGAGCACCTCTAAGTGGGTAGGTCGATGTGGTGAATGTCAGGCTTGGGGCAGCATTGATGAGGGAACTCGCAAACTTAATGTTGTAGCCGCAGGAGCGGTCACTGCGACCGCGCGCCCAATTGGTGAAGTTGATTTAGCAGCCGCACAATCTCGATCAAGTGGTGTCGCAGAGTTAGATCGAACGCTCGGTGGTGGATTAGTTCCTGGTGCTGTTGTTTTACTTGCCGGTGAACCTGGAGTTGGAAAATCTACTTTGCTTTTAACTGTTGCAGCCGAGAGCGCGCGCACTGGCTTGACTGCACTTTATGTAACAGGTGAAGAATCCACTGCACAAGTTAGATTACGTGCCGAGCGACTTTCTGCAATTCATCCATCTCTTTGGTTAGCAGCTGAAAACGAGTTGAGTGCAGTTGTTGCACACATTGATGCCGTCAAACCTGATTTGTTAATTATTGATTCAATCCAAACGATGGCTAGTGCTGCTGTTGAAGGCTCCCCTGGTGGTGTCACACAAGTTCGCGAAGTTGCAAATACGGCAATAAGAATCGCTAAAGATCGTGGAATTACCGTAATTTTAGTCGGCCATGTTACAAAAGATGGATCAATTGCTGGCCCGAGATTGTTAGAACATTTAGTTGATGTAGTGCTTAATTTTGAAGGAGATCGACATTCACGGTTGCGTTTAGTTAGGTCAATAAAAAATCGATTTGGTGCAACTGATGAAGTTGGATGCTTTGATTTACATGATGGTGGCATTTCAGGTGTTACGGATCCGAGTGGACTTTTCACAACTCGTCATGCCGAACCTGTTCCAGGAACTTGCGTAACAGTTGCTCTTGAAGGCAGACGGGCCCTTGTTGCTGAGATTCAAGCATTGGTTGGAGTTGATAAAGACCGCGATTACGGCAACGCCCGCCGAGTAACAAGTGGATTAGACAGTGCTCGAACCGCTATGACACTTGCAGTTCTAGAGTTACGTGCAAATACTAAATTGGCTGGGCGAGATGTTTATGTAGCAACAGTTGGTGGAATGAAATTAACTGAGCCCGCTGCCGATCTTGCAGCAGCACTTGCCGTTGCCTCTGCAGCGGTCGGATTAGCACTGCCTGCAGATTTAATAGCTATTGGTGAAGTTGGTCTTGCGGGGGAAATAAGAAGAGTCACTGGTGGCCAGCAACGGGTAGTCGAAGCAGCCCGGCTTGGATTTAAACGCGCATTAATTCCAGCAGGAAGCGATATTAAAGTTCCGGGAATTGAAATTGTTGAAGTGCATCGAATTTCTCAAGCTCTAGAAAAAGTAAAACTCCTAGAACGCTAAGAAGAAATGATGTATTCGCCGCTGATCTTCACCGGAAGTTCAGTTAACGGAGTCCGAGTTGGTCCACCAATGGCTTTCCCGTTTTGCAATGGATCAAATCTTGCTCCGTGGCAAGGGCAAATTAATTCTTTGCTTCCACTGTCATAGTTCACAGTGCAACCTTCGTGAGTACACACAGCCGAAAATGCACAAACCACATCAGTATCTGTACGAATTAAAATCCCTGGATCACCTGTTGCAAGTTTAATCGACAGTGCACTTCCTACATTTAAATCTGAAATTGCCGCAATCGCATTATCTGGGGCGCCGCCACCTTTTTTTGTAACAATCTTCGCTGCAGAGGATGCAATTCGTGCCGGAGTTGCAAAGAAATTGCCCAATGCTGCAAATGCGATTGAAAGTGCACCGACAACACCAATTCCTATTGCACCCCTTCGATCAACATTTAGAACTCTGGAAACTGTGCGTTTTCTTGGCATGACTGACAAAGCAAAAACTAACCACATAATTAAATATGCGGTGTTTGAGGCTAAGAAATATGGTGTTATATAGAATGAAGATGAAAGCCAAAGAGATGCCGAAAGTCCCGCACCTGCAATCGCTGCTAAAAAGGGTAAGACTCCGAAAAGAGTCGCTAGGCCAATTGCAATTTCGCCAACCATAGTTCCCGCACCAACCAGAGTTGCATGCTCAACCATTTTATTTAACAAAGGTGAGATTGGAGATTGTTGCGAAAAGCCAGCAAGTTGCTTTCCAATATAGGTAGTTGCTTCTGGGTTTAGAAATCCTCCATCAAGGGCCTTATGTAGACCAGCATAAGTAAAGGTAATCCCTAGCCAAAGACGAAGTAAGCGCACGCTCCAACTTTGATGTTCCCAGCTTTTGACTATGCCTTTAAAAAAATCTTGGACGCTTGACATCGTGCTCCCTAAATAGGCTTACTGAGTTAGCGTAATGGGGAATACCTTCAAATTAACCCTACTTCACTACTTTTGCTCAGAATCTACTCAATGTTTTTTGGATTCGCCGATCAAGCTGCAACATTAAATACGCAATTGAGATTGCCAGAATTATCAAAAATGCGTAAACAAAGTACTTGTTCTGCTCATTTGCGAACCTTTCTAAACTCATATATCCCAATCTGCCGTGGATCAAAAACAATGGGTACGTCAGGGCACCAAAGAAAACCGCTCCAGGAATATGAATATTGGCTACCTTGGGTAAAAGCGTTAAAAGTAGAAGCCCAAAAATAATTAACACTATGACAGTTACTACATGGACGGAATACTCAGCATTTCGGATCTTGCTCAGTCTTTCTAGAGAGCCAATTCGCGAATAAAGGCCTCCACCTATTGCCGCCAGTAATCCAATTATTCTTAATGGATTCCATCCCCACTGTTTAATTGAATAAATTATTGCTCCACCACAAATAAAAGAAAATGATCCATATAAATACCAAATGTTAAATCGGTTTAAATCAAATACATACCAAATGAAAATAACTATGGCCCAGATTGGAAAAATTGTTGGTAGATGCTTCCCCATTCGAAGTTTTAAAATTACAAAAATAAAGAGGTAAAGTTGAATTTCGACCAACATAAACCAATGTGCTCCGTCTATCCAACCTTGATCAAATGCAGTTGGAAACATGGTGATATTTGCTAGAAATTGCAAAAAATCTGGCTGATTTTTGCTCAAAGTAGGCAAAAAAGTAATTGCCGTAATGAGAATAATTGCTATCCAATAAAGCGGATATATCCGCTTTATTCTTCCCTTTGCAAACTGCCAAGCACTTCGATTTGTTGACATCAATATCAAGTAACCACTTACCACAAAAAATAACTGCACGCCTAAATATCCATACTTAGCGATGTCGGAAAAAGGAGTTAATTCGATGCTGGTAACTGTGCCATTTGAAATACCGTTTGAAAAATAGTGAAAGAGAATTACTACCGATGCACCGACAACTCTAAGTGCATCGATATATTCAAGTCGGCTCTTATTGATCTTTTCCATCCAGTACTCTCTAATTATTTACAGTCTTGACCCCATGCAATCAAAGATCTATTCAGGTGGGTCAAATATAAACAAAGTTCCCGAGAAACCACCATCTACTGGTATTGCGATACCAGTCACAAAATCAGATGCTGCACTCCCTAAAAAGGCGGCAACACCCTCAAAATCTGATTCCGTACCCCATCTATTTGCGGGAGTACGTTGCATTACTTGTTGTTCCAGGCCTGGGATCGAACGCGATTGGGTTGTCATTTCAGTTTTGACCCATCCCGGAAGAACTGCATTTACTTGGATATTATCTGCGCCCCACGCAACTGCTAAAGATTTAGCTAGTTGAACTACCGCTCCTTTAGTCGCGGAATATGCAGAAGTTATTCCAAATCCGAAAATACTTGTCATCGAACCGATGGTGATTATTTTTCCACCACCACGTTTTTTCATTTCTGGATAAACAGCTTGGCAACACTCAAAAACTGCAGTCAGGTTTGTGTCTAAGACATCTTTCCAATCTGCTTTAGAAAAGTCTTGTGGATTTTTGCGAATATTTATTCCAGCATTTGCCACCAAAATATCAATTGATCCAAGCTCTGCCACCGTATCAATCACGGCTTGATCAATATCTGCTCGAATATTTACATCGACCTTAAATGCGACTGCTCGGATTCCAAGAGATTCAAGTTCGGCTACTGCTTTTGCACTTTTTTCGAGATTGCGAGACCAGATCGCAATATTGGCTCCGGATTTTGCAAAGCCTCGCGCAAAGCCAAGTCCGATACCCCCATTTCCGCCAGTTACTACAGCAACCTTGCCCTGTAGATCAAAAGCGGATGAGGTCATCTGTGAAGCTTAAACCGCTGGAGTTTCGGCCAAATCCTCAGGTGTATTTGGCGTTGAGCTCTTTGGTTCACCTGCAAAAGTGAACTTGGCGTCAACTCCTTCGCCTTCAGTATCCACCACAATAATTTCGCCAGCTTTAAGTTCGCCAAACAAAATCTTCTCAGAGAGAACATCTTCGATCTCACGTTGAATAGTGCGGCGCAATGGACGCGCTCCCATTACTGGGTCATAACCGCGGGATGCGAGCAATGCCTTAGCAGAAGGTTTTAATTCGATGCCCATATCTTTAGCTTTCAAGCGCTCATCAAGAAGTGCAATCATCAAATCTACAATTTGAACGATTTCTTTCTCTGTTAATTGATGGAAGACAACAATTTCATCAATACGGTTTAAGAATTCAGGGCGGAAGTGAGATTTCAGTTCATCTGTGACTTTATTACGCATGCGCTCGTATGAAGTCTGTGAATCTGAGCTGTTGGCGAATCCAAGTCCAGCACCCTTTGAGATGTCACGGGTTCCAAGGTTTGTAGTCATGATGATTACGGTGTTTTTGAAATCTACAACACGGCCTTGAGCATCTGTTAAGCGCCCATCTTCAAGAACTTGAAGCAAGGAGTTGAAGATATCTGGATGTGCTTTCTCAATCTCATCAAAGAGCACAACTGAGAATGGACGACGTCGAACTTTCTCGGTGAGTTGTCCGCCCTCGTCGTAACCAACATATCCTGGAGGTGAACCAAATAGACGAGAAACTGTATGACGCTCTGCATACTCACTCATATCAAGTTGAATAAGTGCATCTGCATCACCAAATAAGAAACTAGCTAAGGTGCGAGAAAGTTCAGTTTTACCAACACCAGATGGACCAGCAAAAATAAATGATCCTCCAGGGCGCTTAGGATCTTTCAATCCTGCGCGGGCACGACGAATTGCCTGTGAAAGTGCCTTGATCGCTTGATCTTGACCGATTACCCGCTTGTGTAATTCATCTTCCATGCGTAGCAAACGTGAAGTCTCTTCTTCAGTCAACTTAACAATTGGGATACCAGTTGATGCGGCAAGAACTTCAGCAATTTCTTCTTCGCCAACAACTGAAACCTGGTCTAAATCTCCAGCCTTCCATTGCTTCTCGCGCTCACCTTTTTCTTGAATGAGAGTTTTTTCCTTGTCGCGAAGTGAAGCGGCTTTTTCGAAATCTTGACCATCAATTGCTGATTCTTTTTCACGTCGAACATTTGCAATTCGATCATCAAACTCACGTAGATCAGGTGGAGCTGTCATCCGTTTGATACGCAGACGAGATCCTGCCTCATCAATAAGGTCGATTGCTTTATCTGGTAAGAAACGATCTGAAACATAACGATCTGCCAAAGTTGCCGCTGCGACTAGGGCTGCATCTGTAATTGAAACATGATGATGAGCTTCGTAGCGATCGCGAAGTCCCTTTAAAATCTCAATAGTGTGAGTTACAGATGGCTCTGCAACTTGAATTGGTTGAAAACGACGCTCGAGTGCAGCATCTTTTTCTAAATGCTTACGGTATTCATCAAGAGTTGTGGCACCAATTGTCTGGAGTTCGCCACGAGCCAACATAGGTTTCAAAATACTTGCAGCATCAATTGCACCTTCGGCTGCGCCTGCTCCAACTAATGTATGAATCTCATCGATGAACAAAATAATGTCGCCACGGGTGCGAATCTCTTTTAATACTTTCTTCAAACGCTCTTCGAAATCTCCACGGTAACGACTTCCTGCGACCAATGCGCCGAGGTCGAGTGAATAGATTTGCTTATCTTTAATTGTTTCTGGAACTAAATTTTTCACAATAGCTTGAGCAAGTCCCTCAACTACTGCAGTCTTACCAACACCTGGCTCGCCAATTAATACTGGGTTATTTTTTGTGCGTCGTGAAAGAATTTGCATAACTCTTTCGATCTCTTTTTCGCGACCGATAACTGGATC
>Ga0214168_1000130_pt1 | contig 29129 bp, 26 predicted proteins | sample LakMenepilimnion_FD_153002 | JGI IMG/M metagenome (GOLD analysis project Ga0214168, IMG submission 153002) | Freshwater microbial communities from Lake Mendota, WI - Practice 29OCT2010 epilimnion v4 | ecosystem: Environmental > Aquatic > Freshwater > Lake > Epilimnion/Euphotic zone | place: Lake...
CCAGCGATTCCGTGTCTGGCTGACCATGCAATTCATGGGCTTTTTTGATCCACTGATCGCGCTTGGCCAGCATATTGGCTAACAAAATCGTCAACTTCTCCGCGTCGTTGTCCATGTAAGTTAAGGCCAAGCTCACCGTGTCGTCGGCCTGGCTTTCATTCACAATATCGGCCAAGGTAAGTCGCGCGGCTTCCAAGTAGTGGCGATCGGCATCGTCACTGACTGCCGGTTGACCACCAAAGCGACTAAGCAAAGGCATTTGCCGGGTGAGACTGCTGCACAAGGCATCCATGGTGAGGATGCGCAAACGACTAGGCTGCTTAATCAGTTGCCAATTTTTTCGGGCCGATTGCTCTAAGGCTAGCTCAGCGAGTTGCCTGGTTTTTAATTTGTGCGGCGCCGTTTCGGGCTGGGCTTGCTCGGCCTGCTCCAGGCTCAAGAGTATGCGGTTACGCATTTCCGTGGCGGCTTTATTGGTAAAGGTCAGGGCAATGATTTCTTCCGGCTCGTCCACCGTTGCCAGCAAACTTAAATAGCGCTGCGTGAGCAATTCGGTTTTGCCGGCACCGGCAGGCGCCTGCACGATAAATGAACGTGGCTCTAAAGCTTGTTCGCGAGCTGCCGCATCCGATGCCATTAGTGCTTCACTCATGCGCTCGCCTCCGTCATGGCCGATTGCGCGCGTTCAAACTGCACGCTGCGTTCAGCTAAGCGCAGCAAGGGCAACACATCGCAATAGACAAAATCGCTTTCATTATTGACCAGCACGCTGGCCTCGCCTGCTTTAATTTCGGCGGCGATGGCTTTTAAACTGGCCTGCCAATGGTCTAATAGCGAGGCCCAATCAGCGAAATCATTAAACACTTTATTGCGGGAACTTGAAATTTCCAAAACCTTAGGCAACAAGCCGGCTTCGGCCGCCAACCCGGCAAACCGGGTCTCGTCACTGCGCACTTTAGCAAAGCATACCGCCGCCACCTCCTGGCCTTGCAAGGCCAACACCGCATAAATAGGCAGTTGTGGCTCAGCAATGCGCGCGTCGGCCCAGCTCTTGTAATCAAGCCGGTTGCCGGTTTTGTAATCGATTACCACCAAGCGGCCATCGGCCAAACGGTCTATGCGATCCACGCTGATATTCAAGGGCAAGCCCTCTAGGTTTAGATTGAATTTCTTCTCGCAATCTTGCACGCTAAAATCAGCGCGTTGGCACTCCAAATCCAAGCTATCGTTAAGCAGTTGCTGCAAACGCTTATGCTCTATCTGCAGCACTTGAGGCGGCAGGTATAAATGCCCGTCTAGTCGACTGGCCTCAATCGCCTTGCCAATAGCGGTATCTATCGCTTGCCAGCACTGCTCTGCCGTCATGGCTAATAAGCGGCTTAGGCTCTGGCATTCTTGCCAAAAAAACTGCAAGGCATGATGCAATAAACTGCCGCGCGTCATGCTATCCAAGCCATCCACCGGCGTTTGCAATTTGCCGGCGCCCAAGCGGTATTGATAAAAAGCCCAAGCTGGGCAAACGGCTTGCGTCGCCAATAGCTTGACCCCGCCGCTTATTTTTTCATCCATGGCTAAAGGCGGCGCCATGTTGTCGTCCAAGTACTCCATGCGCACCGGCACGGCCAAGCGTTCCGCCAGCGTGCTCATGCTGGCCAGGGGTGGCGTGCTATGTGGCAAGCCGGCCAACAGGGGTGAAGGACGCAGCTCCCTGTCGTCTTCTTTTAAGGCATACGAAAACACCAGCTTGGCCGCACTGTGCAGCAAGCGCTGCTGCACCAAGCCAGCGAAGTGACTCTGCACTGCCGCACTGGCATTGGGCGTCCCTGCATCACGCTGCACTTGTGCCGGTAACAATGGATTAAGCTTAACCGGGGCCGGGCTATGCTGGTCGTTCATGTTCATGACCCAAATCGCATCCAATTGCAAAGCCGGCGTTTCCAGCAAGCCCAATAATTGGATGCGCGTGTCGCCTCGCGCCTCGGGTTGAAACACGGTGTTGCGCATCAATACGCTGACTTTTTGTAAGGCCACTTGCGCACTGACTTTGCCCATTAAGCCATCCAAACTCGCCAACTCTTGCATGCTCTTGTAAAAAGCCTGTTGCGTTTGGTATTCATGGCTGGATAAAGGCCGCGTCTGCGCCCACGCCAAGTCATTCAACAAGCCGGTAAAATCCGCCAGCCAAGCTGAAGGCGATTGCTTGGGCTTGGCTTGAAAGGCGGCAATCTGTTTTAGCTGAGCCAATAAGCCGGATAATGCCCAGCCCTCGTTTTCACAGCGGGCCACTTGTTTGATTAAGCCATCCAAACGGTAGCTGGCATTCAAGTGTTTGCGTAAGTGCGCATCCAAGCGGGCGCGCGCATCGCGCTCTGCCGGCTGGCCCCAATAGTGATCCAGCAACAAGGCGGTCACCTGCTCAAACTGCAAACTGGCTTTGTGGCTGGCTAGGCTTAATAGCTGCAAGGCACTGGCAACCAAGGGGTATTCCGCCAGCGCCAAACCTAGAGAAAAATCGTAACAGCGAGGCAATTCGAGCAGACTGCCGTGCAAGGTTTGCGGGTGAAAAGCGTCGTCCAACAAATCGGTCAGCAAACGCCTAACATGGCTCAAGGCCGGGCTGACGATGGCCAATTGCGCTTGGGGATAGACTGCCAATTGCTGCTGCGCCCAAGCCACCACCGCCCGGCATTCTGCATTGAGATCAGTCAAACCATGGCATGCCACTTCGGCCGGTTTAGGGTATTTATAAGCAGCGAGCTCAACGCTTATGCCGTAAGCGCTTAAACAAGCAAACAAGCTTTGCTCTAATGGCGTGATGCGATCAAAGCCTGCCAACTCGATGTGTTTTGGCAGCTTAATGCTGGCTTGAATGGTCGCTTGGTGTTGGCCTAAAAGGGCAATCTGCAATGCCATTAACTGGCTGGCCGGCATGGCCTGCTGGCTATGGCACAGACCGGCAAACACACTGCGCCAACGCAAAAACTGGCGCGTTTCTTGGCTCATGAAATCGTGATTGATGTCGGCATCGCTGATCTGCCAATTGAGCATTAAGTCATGGGCTTCAATGGCGGTCTGCGCCATCGCGCGCACGTCAAACAATGCTCGTGCCTCATGCTTAGCCAAGCAATCGTTGATGGCTTGCTCCCACAAATGGGCTTCGGCTAAAGGGCTTAATTTAGTTAGGGGTAAAGCCTCATCGGGCAATAGGCCCAACAAACTGGCCTGCTCAATCACGCCATCCAGCCACATGGGCAAAGTGCTCGCCTGTGCCGCAGACCACTGCGCCTTATTTTCAGACTCGGCTTGCTGTTGCTCACGCAAGGCCATGCCACGCACCAAACGTGCGGTAGCGCAAATAATCAGGGTATCTGAGGAAAAAGCCATGGCGTAATTGTAGCGTTTACATGGCTCATATAACGAGCGTGCCGAGGATAAATTTATGGCGGAAGATGCAAGTTAAAAGACTTATAGACATTCGCCATACAGCGGCAGCTTCCGACCCTATCCAGTCATACGAAAATCAAAGCTGGCCGGCTGCAACATCCCCTAAGCTGACGGACAAACCCCTTAGCTGCAAGTCAACTTTAACATACCGTCGACAGTCGACTGAAAGTTGTGAGTCGATTAGAAGCTAATCTGTTACCCCAATATTGAAAATGGTAAGTGCAGTAAATTGGACGTAAAAAAACACCCCCAAAGGGGTGTTGTCAACAACTGTCAAGAACTACAAGGATAGAGTATCAATCTAAACCGATTTGATAAACTTCTTCTTCAGATTCTTGAACTTTACCAGTGACAGCATCAATCTCAACTTCAATTTCTTTGCCGTCTTTGGTTTTAATGTCAAATTCATAAGAAAGCGTACCGTCAGATTCGATTGAAGTTTCGCTCTCAACGACTTCACCTAGCTGAAATGCTAATGCAGCTTTTTTAGCATCTTCGGCACTTAGTTTTGCTTTTGAAGCGAAGCGTTGATCTTTGACATCAACTTCTTCTTCTTCTTCGGTTACTTTACCTGACTTTGCATCACATTCAACTTCCCATTCTTTACCATCGTTGCCTTTGATATCGAATTCATAAATGGGTTTTTTGTTTTCAATTTCAGCCTCTAAGGAAATCACTGTTCCTGGGTGTTTTGCAAGTGCGGCTTTCATACATGTTTCCATGTTGCCTTTATGACCCGCTGCAATCGCTGGACTTGCAACCAATAGTGTTACTAATAAAAACGACAACTTTTTCATTTTATCTGCTCCTCTAAAATATGACCTACGGTCACCATTAAATCATCCTAAACCTTTCTCATGCTTAGAGATTTGACTTAAATCAAGCCGTTGATAAAAACTTTAAAGAATTTGCATTCCAATACTAAATTTAAATGGGGAATTTCAGTGTTACATGAAGCTAACATCAAGTAACCGACCTACTGTCATCTTTCTATCTCTTATGACAATAACACTAGTCCTGTTCAATAATGCCTCATTATTTACACTTAATACTTTCTCGAAATTCTATTTAGCAATCCTTTTACTAACTTTAATCAACATTTGTTGATGTTTTATCAGAGTGGCCTCGCTCAAAAGAAGCGATTGCTTTAAGTTTGATATAGGGAGCTAGGTTTTGCATAATCTCTTTTAATAAGCGCGGCAGAATTTCTCTTTCATATTTAAAGATTTTGTTTTGCAGTATCGAAAAAAAGTAATAAGCGGGAATGGCAATGATTAGCCCCCACATCGTAGTAATGAGTGATTTATCAATTGCAGAGACAAGTGCAGACATATCTCTTTTTCCAACAACCGCAAATTGCTCGAATGTACCCATTATGCCAATTGTTGTACCCAAAACGCCAAGTAATGGGCCGATAATATATGCCATTGATATAGGTGATAGAGATTGATAAAGTCGATCAGTCACGTCTTCAATTGGGATGATATTTACATCGGGATTAATGGGTTCACCTCGCTCACCAGCTTCGATATAGGCCAGAATGATTTTTGCAAGAGGTGAGGTTTGGGTGTGCAATATATTCAAAAATTCATTGAAGGACTCTTGGTTTGAAATGTTCTTTGCTTGAGTAACGAGTGCTTGTGGTATTGCACGTGTATTACGAAGTTCGATAAATCGCTGCAAAACAACACCAAAGGTATATACGGAAAGAGGAACTAAACCTAGCATGGTGAGTCCTCCCTGCAAAATATATTCGTCAAGATAATTTTCGCTAAATATCATAATTAACTTTCGTTAGATAAGATTAGTTTGAAGGCTTTTCTGTTTCGACTTTGACATTTTCAACGCCCGCTATCCTGCATGCAGCTAACACATCAACCAATGATTGAAGATTACTATTCATATCTCCCCTAACAATCACTCCGCTAAATGTAGAGTCTGTTTTTCTCTTCTCAATGAGAAGATTGGCAAGACGTTCAATCGCCACTTTTATACCATCTACAAGATATTGGTTGTCTTTAGTAATAAATATGATAAAAGTTCTTTTTTGTGTAGATGAGGTTTCAGAATACTCTGTCACAGGAACTGCAACATCAATAGCATCAAATACCGCTAATTCGGTAGCAAACACAAAAAACAGAAGGATATTAAGAATTAAGTCTAGAAAAGAATTTAGATTAATATCAGGCTGATTTTTTGCATAGGTAGATCGCCTAGACCGACCCCTCATGTTGACCTTTCAAGTATACTGGACTTTAATTGTAGGCAAAAAATTATAAATAACGCAGGCACGACTAAGTATGAAAACCAAAGGCTTAGTTAGTGTTTTACAATGACACTTTTTGGGCTTATTAATATCAATACTGTGTTACAAACATATAAAACCCATGAGTCGAATCTAGGTATTCGACTGTCGATTATACTGCATACTATATTTGTTTGCATCTTGGTTTCTATGAAGCACAGCACTCCATCTGTAACCTTGCCACCACAGTACGTGGAGGTAGCTAACCTTACGCTGAAACCAGACTTAAAAAGTGATATTTATTCTGACCCTAGTCATTTGGATGATCCGATACAGCCCACGCCAATTAGAGAAAAACTGCAAGCTAGTCCTGATGAGCGGCTCGAAACAAAAATGCCACCTGAGCCAGCATCCATTTCAAGTAATGATAATTCTTCGTCGATTATCAATGAAGATTCGAACTTAAGTCAATCTGCAGGGAGCTCTGAATTTGGCACAGGTCCAGTCGGTGGCGGTCTTGGGGTGGGAGACGGAACTGGGACAGGCGTGAGTTCAGGTGCTGGAGATAATGCAGTAGAATCAAATAGAGAGAGTGTTGTCCTAGGTGATAGCGGTTTTTGGAATGAGTATGGAAGTAAATTGCAAATTATTTGTGATCGTTACAAATATTATCCGAAAGTTGCTGCCCGGCGTGGGTGGCAAGGTACAACAGAAGTGTTAATTCATTTTTTCCCAGACGGTAAAACAGTTAACATTACGATAGCTAAATCAGCAGGTCAAAAGGTGCTGGATGATCAGGCAATTGATATGGTTAAGAAAGGTTTGGCTGAACTTCCTTTACCTAGTAACTATCTGGGGCGGGATGTAAAGCTCATTATGCCAATTGATTTTAAACTAGAATAAATTCAAGTTTAAAATCAAAGTTTGAGTGATTAGTTCTAAAATTCTTTAGATCCACGGAGTTTCGATTTCGACTACATAAAAAAGTATCCTATACCTATACAATCCTGACATCGTTCAGCAACATGGTCGAGCTAAAGCGTGTCCATTATTCAAACGTTGAGCAACTCCTTTCGTTTGTATGAAAAATTAAAAAATGATTGCCACCATGCTGATTTATGCAATTGATGAGATAGCAATCAATCTTTCAGCGATACAAAGTACGCCCAGTCTTGGCTGAAAGTACTCATTGACCTTGTAAAGATGAGTGGCTGCTTTGTCCCCCATTGCTGCCGACCAGCCTTAATTTACGTATAACTGCTTTTGGCCCTTAGTGGCCTTTCAATGCCCACTAGAATCAGGGAACAAAAAACCACCCTACGGTGGTTTTGGCTGAAGTTAACTGCATCAATGAATTGATTGGCGGAAGAGGCGGGATTCGAACCCGCGACAGAGTTGCCCCTGTGCCACCTTTCCAGGGTGGTGCCTTCAACCGCTCAGCCACTCTTCCGAATTGGATATGTTTTAAAACGCAGGCATTATAGTGCATAACTGCCGGCCTGTGCGATTTGCCGGCATCTTAGTCACTAGCGTCGGGCATCGCCCCAACGCAATGGGCAGCGGTCATCGCCTAAGTAATAAGTGACCCCAGCCCTATCCACACAATAACTGGCTGAGACTATCATCTCGTTGGCAACAGCATGGTCGCTGATGCCGGTGTATTCGAACAAAATGGAGCGGGTGACTTTGGCCTCTTTTCCTATGCGTGAACCGTGTGAAATCCAACACGGGCCAACGATCTCGGCGCCGGCTTCTATCTGCGTGCCAGAATCAATGTAGACCGGGCCAGTGATGCTGACCTTATCCCAATCAATGCGCGTATTAAGGCCCACCCATATGCCTGGCCGCACTTCGGTGCCAGGCATTTTCATGTAGGATATCTCGCCGCGCAACACGCGCTGCAACACTTCCCAGTAATCGGAAATACGGCCTATGTCTATCCAGTTGTAGTGGCGATTTTGCGCGTAAAACGGCAGATTTTTTGCCACTAACAAGGGAAACAATTGGCTACCAATATCGAAGTTTTGATTGGCTGGAATTAAATTAAGCGCGGCCGGTTCAAAAAAGTAAATGCCGGTGCTGGCTAAATTAGACCGCGCTGCAGATGGTTGCGGCTTTTCTTGAAACGACACCACCCTGCCGTCTTCATCGGTTTCGACGATGCCGTAATTGCCCACCTCGGCATGCGGCACTTGCATGGTGACCACGCTGACCAATGCGCGCTTTTTCTTGTGCTCCAGCAAAGCCGCCGTGATGTCTAAATCAATCAGCGCATCGCCACATAGCACAATGGTGGTTTGATCAAAAAAGCCGCCAAAGTCTTGTATACGGCGCATGCCACCGGCTGAGCCTACCGGGCTAGCGGTGAGCTCGCCGTGCTGAAACTGGCCCTCGTAGGAATAACCAATTTGCACGCCCCAACGCTGGCCATTGGAAAAATACTGTTCAATCTTTCTATTCAAATGCGCCACATTGACCATGATTTCTTTAACGCCATGACGCGCCAAATGCTCTATCAGGTATTCCATGACCGGTTTACCTAAGATAGGAATCATGGGTTTGGGCATATCCTTAGTCAGGGGACGCACGCGCGTGCCTTGGCCAGCGGCTAAAATCATGCCTTTAAGTGGGTTGGTCATGGGGTGCTTCCTAAGCGATGTTCGCATTCATGGTGGCTAAATTATCGCACGAAGCCACCACACTGGATTAACTCAAAGTGAAAAATGCGAGATCAGACTAAAGCTTAGGCAAAACAAGGGAGGATTTGGAGGCGCGAACCAGAGTCGAACTGGTCTAAACGGCTTTGCAGGCCGCGGCATAACCGCTTTGCTATCGCGCCATGTGGGTCAGAATAAGCTAGCACGCTGATTCTTTGTACCGGCTGAAACTAAAACGGCGAAAGCATGGTTGCATTCGCCGTAATACGCCAATTTACTAAATTCGTGGAGCGGGAAACGAGACTCGAACTCGCGACCTATACCTTGGCAAGGTATCGCTCTACCAGCTGAGCTATTCCCGCGTCGTTAAGACAGGCGCCATTATAGCGATTTTATCTATAGCGTCAAGACATAACACGAGGCTAGCGCTTATTTATTTGCCTTTTAATTTAGGCCAAGCGGCTTTTAGATAATAAGCCATTGATAGCAATGTCAAAATCGCAGCCACGACGATGAGCACGTGACCCCAATCTTTGGTGGAGAAAATACCAAGCGGGCCTAAGTCCAAGTCATCCCAATACAGCAAGAATAAAATAGCGGCCATTTGCACAAAGGTTTTCACTTTGCCTATCATGGCCACGCCCACGCTGCTGCGCTGGCCTTCACCGGCCATCCACTCGCGCAAGGCGCTGATGGCTATCTCGCGACCTATGATGATTAAAGAAACAATCGCACCGACCCGACCAAATTCCACCAAAACGATTAAGGCGGCCGCCACCATTAACTTATCCGCCACCGGGTCCAAGAAAGCGCCAAACGACGAAGTTTGATTAAGCCGACGGGCCAAATAGCCATCCAACCAATCGGTGATGGCGGCAATGGCAAAGACGCTGGTGGCAAATACGTTCACCCAATGCGAGGGCATGGCACTGAGTTTATGCAGGTTTTCCGGCCAGTAAAATGCACCGACAAAAACCGGAATCAACAGGATGCGCAACCAAGTCAACATGGTAGGAATATTGGGCTTCATTTACTGCCTCGCTCTATTCAAGGTGTTATTGAATGTGCCGCTCATTAATGCAATTCTCCGTAGATTTTTTCGGCCAAGCTCGGGCTAATGCCTTCCACTTGCGCCAACTCATCCATACTAGCATTTTTTATTGCATCCAAGCCACCAAAGCGAGTCAACAAGGCTTTGCGGCGTTTAGCGCCTATGCCTTCTATGTCTTCCAAGCTGGAATGCATGCGCGCTTTTGCCCGCTTCGCCCTGTGGCCGGTGATGGCAAAACGGTGGGCCTCATCGCGAATTTGTTGCAGCAAATGCAAGCCTTTGTTGTCTTTTTCCAAGTTAAGCATTTCACCGGTGTCCGAGAATATCATGGTCTCCAAACCGGGCTTGCGCGCTTCGCCTTTGGCGATACCCACTAGCAAAATGTCGGACAAACCGACCTCGGCCATCACCTCAACTGCCACCGATAACTGGCCTTTACCGCCATCGATGAAAATAAGATCCGGTCGCACACCCTCGCCGGCCGCCACTTTTTTATAGCGGCGCGTCAGCACGTCACGCATGGCGGCATAATCGTCGCCTGGGGTAATGCCGGTAACGTTGTAGCGACGGTATTCGCTGTTTTGCATGTCGCCCCTATCGAACACCACGCAACTGCCTATGGTGGCCTCGCCCATGGTATGGCTGATATCAAAACATTCTATGCGCTGGGTGCTGTCGGGCAGATTTAAGGCCTCGTGCAGGGCCAGCAATTTAGCACTTTGATTGGCCGCACTGGCTGCACGTTGGCTTAAAGCCAACTCAGCGTTGGTCTGTGCCATTTTTAACCAAACGCGTTTATCGCCTATGGCGTTGCTGTTGATCTTGACCTTGCGACCGGCTTGCTCGCTTAACACCTGCTCTAACAAACTGCCGTCCACCTTGATACCCAACACGATTAAGGGCGGGGTATTTTGTGCCACGTAATGCTGAGCCAAAAACGCCAGCACGGTGGTTTCCAAACTCTCGCCATCGGTATTTTTTGGCATGTAACTGCGGTCACCCAAATGCCGACCACCACGCACCATAACCAAATTGATGCAATGCTGGCCTTGCAGTTCGGCGCAGGCAATGACGTCGGCATCGGCCACGTTAAAGTCACTGACAAACTGCTTGGCTTGCACTTGTCGCAAGGCTTGCATGCGATCGCGAATCAGCGCGGCTTGTTCATAGTCTAAATTGCTGGCGGCTACATTCATTTTCTCGGCCAGCGTATCGATCACTTCATTGGTTTTACCTTGCAAAAACAGCGCAGCCTGTTCCACGTCATTGCGGTAGTCGGCATCGCTAATCAAGCCCACGCAAGGGGCCGTGCAGCGCTCAATTTGATGTTGCAGACAAGGCCGACTGCGATTGCTAAACACGCTGTTTTCACAGGTGCGCAATTTAAAGACTTTTTGCAGCAACTGTATGCTCTCGCGCACGGCCACCGCGTTGGGGAAAGGCCCAAAATATTGCGCGCCCTTGCGTTGCGTGCCGCGATGAAAAGCCAGACGCGGTTGCGGGTCGGCGCTTAGCGTGATGTAGGGGTAGGTTTTGTCGTCACGAAATAATACGTTATAGCGCGGCATCAAACTTTTGATTAAATTGTTTTCCAGCAACAAGGCTTCCGCTTCATTGTGGGTCACGGTGGTGACAATATTGGCGATGTGGCTAACCATCAAGCGCGTGCGTGGGCTGGGTAGGTTTTTATTGAAGTAAGACGACACGCGTTTTTTTAGGTCTTTGGCTTTGCCTACGTAAATCACCTCGTCGCCGGCATTAAGCATGCGGTAAACGCCAGGCAGATTCGGTAAATTTTTTAAAATAGGTTTAGCGTCAAACATAAGGGATGGCCGATCTTATAGCAGCGGATCGGCTTTCGCTTCAGCCAGACGGATTAAGCGGGCGGCTTCGGCTTTTTTCGTGTCCTCAATTTCGCGCATCACGCCTTTTAAATCCACTGCCTTATGGCTGACATGAAAACGCCCGGTCAGGGCCGTATCCGGCTTAAGGTCGCCGCGGGCGTATAAGGCCCACATCTCCTTGGCGTATTCGCTGCTGAGCAAGTCTGGGGCAAAATGCCCAAAGTAATCTTTTAAATTATTCACGTCGCGTTCCAACATCTCGCGCGCGTTGTTGTTGGCTGCCGCATCCACTGCTTGCGGCAAATCGATAATAACCGGCCCACGCTCGCTCATTAAAATATTGAATTCAGACAGATCGCCGTGCACGATGCCGGCACAAAGCATGCGCACCACCTCTTGAATTAAGCCTTGATGATGCAAGCGCGCTTGCTCAGCGGTCAAGCTGATGTCATTCAACCTGGGCGCAGCATGGCCTTCGGCGTCCACCACCAACTCCATGAGCAACACCCCCTCATAAAAGTTATACGGCACCGGCACACTAACCCCGGCATCCGCCAACTGGTATAAAGCATCCACTTCGGCACTCTGCCAAGCGGCTTCTTGCGACTCGCGACCAAATTTCGAGCCCTTGGCCATGGCACGACCTTGTCGGCTATTTTTAACCCGGCGGCCTTCGGTGTAATCCACGCTTTGCCTAAAGCTACGCTTATTGGCTTCTTTGTAGACTTTGGCGCAGCGCACCTCATCGCCACAACGCACCACGTAAACGGTGGCTTCCTTACCGCTCATCAATTGGCGCAAGACCTCATCTATCAAGCCGTCTTCTAAAAGGGATGCTAAGCGCGCGGGTGTTTTCATGGCTGCATTCTACCACCGGGCCTAGCCGGCTTTTGCAAACGGGATTTAAGCATCGGCTAACAAGCTGCCGGCAATGGCCCAATCTTCATAGCTCACTTCTTCAAAAGTGATGTAGGTGTAGGAAGCCGGCTTGTGCGCTACCCGCTCCAATGTTTCGGTAAACTCCTTGGCAATCTGCGCTTTTTGTTCACGCGTCACGCTACCGGCTAATTTAATGTTGACGTAGGGCATGGTGTTTCTCCTTATGGAATGGCAAAGGGTTCTGGGGTCTTAGCATAGCCTATGTAAAGCGGGTGTTGCGGGCTGCCGTCTTTGTTTAATTGCAAACACATGACCTTGTGTTGCAAACCGGCGGCTTTAAGTAAGGCCAGCACATGCTTTGCCCTGGGGGCGGCTAAAGCATGCTTACCCCAACCGCAGACGGTGACGTTGGCCAACGCAACCGCGCGCAGGATGCAGTCATCGGCCTCAACGCTGTCGCCCAATAAATTATCGGCGGTATGCAACAAGGTGGAATCGGTTAAGCGAAACGGAAATAAATTCACGATGATCATGCTGCCGTAGCCCATGGCGATGGCGCGGCGCTGGCAGCGCTCTATGGTAGGGTCATTAACCACTTCATCGGCCGTGCTGGGATTGAGCATTAAAAATGCGATGGCCGGCAGCGACGCATCCCAATCGCGGCGCAACCAATAGCGGTAATGTTCGCAGTCGGAAAAATGCGCCAGCGATTGCTGAAATAAACTCTGGTGCTGCCTAGTGATCATGCTCGTGATGATGCTCGTGCTCAGCGCGTCCCCAAGCCTGGGGTGCGTGGCCGCCGAATAAGGTACGCGCAAGGTCACGCAACAAATTGAAGGTGAACAGCAAGAGCAAAACCGAAATAAACAAAGATAAGATCGGGTCTATAGGCGTCCAACCGGTGAAATACACCACTAAGCCGGCCACCACAGCGGCGATAGAGCCAAGCAAATCACCCATCACGTGCAAAAATGCCGCACGGTTATTTAAACTTTCGCCGTGCTGCAGGCTTTGGTGATGCAGTTGCTTAGCCACAATTAAATTAACGATTAAACCCAAGCTGGCAATCAGGGTTAAGCCTAAACCCTCCACCGCATGCGGTTGTTTAAATCGCGCAATGGCCTCAATAATGACCCAGCTTATGACCACCAACATGGTCAGCGCATTAATTATGGCCACGGCCAATTCGGCATAGCTGACGCCGGAGGCATGGCGCGCTACCTTGGGTTTGCTGGCGAGTATTGCCGCCAACCAGGCTAGGCCCAATGCCGCGACATCCGAGAACATATGGCCGGCATCGCTTAACAAGGCCAGCGAACCGGTATACCAGCCGCCTACCGCTTCTATGATGGCAAACAAAAAAATCAGTGCGAACGGCACTAGGTAATGGTGATGGCCATGGTGGCCGCCATGGTGGCCGCCGTGGTGACCGCCGTGGTCTGGGGTATGTGGGGGATGCGTCATAAATGAAATGCTAACCGAAATTCATTTTATTGCGCATTTTTATCGTGAAAAATGCATGGTCACAAGCGTATCGATTGCAGCTTAATTTATAATGCTGCATCTTATGGAAACCTTTCATGCTTAGCTACCGACACGCATTTCACGCAGGCAACCATGCTGACGTACTTAAACATTACGTGCTCAGCTTGGTGCTCGCTTACATGAAGCAAAAAGACAAACCGTATTGGTATATTGACACCCATGCGGGCGCCGGTTTGTACCAACTCAAGGACGGCTACGCCAGTCAAAATGCCGAGTTTGAGCAAGGCATAGCCAAGCTCATGGCGGCCGAGCAATTAGCGCCCGCCTTAGCCGACTTTGTGGCATTGATTAACAGCTTTAACCACGGCGAACTGGATTTCTACCCAGGCTCCCCGCTGTTGGCGCAAGCCATGTTGCGTGCCGATGACAAAATGCGCTTGTTTGAACTGCACCCCAGCGACCACGCCTTGCTCACGGCTAATTTCAATGGGCAGGCTAAACAGGTGCAGATTGCCCAACAAGATGGCTTTGCTGGCATCAAAGCCTGCTTGCCCCCGCCACCCCGTCGCGCAGTGGCATTGATAGACCCACCATACGAAGATAAGCAAGACTACCAACGCGTGGTTGCCTTAGTTAAAGACAGCCTTAAGCGCTTTGCTAGCGGCACTTACCTTATTTGGTACCCGATATTGCAACGGCCAGAACCGGGCCAAATGATCCAGGAATTGATGGACTTGCAAGCGCCTAACTGGCTGCACGTGAGTTTGTCTATACACGCGCCGAATACAGATGGCTACGGCATGCACGGCAGCGGCTTATTTATTATTAACCCGCCTTGGACCTTGGCCAAGGATTTAGCAGCGACACTACCCGGTCTTTGCCAGTTATTAGCACTGGATGACAGCGCGCATTTCACGCTTGATCATGAAATGGCTTAAGGCATTTTTGCTGATACAATTAAACCTCTTTTTAACCTGAGCAATCGAGCACTCTATGCAAACTAAAAAACCCGTATCGACCGTGCAATACAAACAAAAAAGCATGATGACCAATATCTTATTTGGCAGCCGCTGGTTGCAATTGCCATTGTATCTGGGCTTGATCGTTGCGCAGGCGGTATACGTGTTTTTCTTTGGCGTGGAATTGGTGCACTTGGTGGCCACCGCCAACGCCTTGGAAGAAGCGCACATCATGTTGATAGTGCTAGGCTTAATTGACGTGGTAATGATTTCAAACTTGCTGATTATGGTGATCGTGGGCGGCTACGAAACCTTTGTATCGCGCTTAAATCTTGAGGGTCACCCGGACGAACCGGATTGGTTATCGCACGTGAATGCCAATCTATTAAAAGTAAAATTAGCGACAGCCATCATCGGCATTTCATCCATCCACTTGCTCAAAACGTTTATCAATGCCGAAAATTTAACCGACAAGGTGTTGCTATGGCAAACCATCATACACATGACTTTTGTCGTGTCAGCCGTGTCGATTGCTTACATAGACAAACTCATGAGCCACTCAGACCAACAACATTAATAGGCTATCTTGATCGGCGTGGCCGGTGTTTGCACCTGCGCCACGCTGAATTCATGCACCGCCACGGTTTTGTTGTTTTCCGTTTCCACACTCACCCGCCAATCGCCAGCCTGTAAACCCTGTTTGTAAGTGTAGCCTCGAAAGCCGTTTTCACGGCCACCGGCCAAGCTGTAGCCTATGCGCGACTGGGTTTGCCAGCCGCGTTTTTCATCAAAGTGCTGCCACCTATGGTAAAGCCGAGTATTTAATCCGCCCGGGGCAAATACCGAGGAAAAGAAATACACGCGCTGCCCTGCCGTCACCTCTAACTCGTTACTGGTTTTACGCCAAAATACCCACCAAGACGACGGTTGCTGACTCAATTGGTATTCCCCACCCACTTTCGTTAAGGCATACGCCACTGCTAAATCACGCTTAACCAAGGGCACAGGCGGAATCACATCAAAGCGGTAGGCCAGCATTAATAGCAATGCGATCAGCCAAACCGGCTTGATATTGCCGTTGTGTTTGCGCGTTTTTTTATATAAACCGTAGGCTAAGCTCGCCCCCAACAGGGTGCTTAAATAAAACCACGCGGCATGGATGCTGCCCAACAAAAACGGCAAGGCAAAATTTAGCAACAGCATGGCGCAAAAACCAAACAGCGCCCAACTGATGGTGAATTGCCGGTATTTACTCTCCATGTATTCATTGCCAACCAACAAGGCGCCTAAGAGCAAGATCATCACCCAGGCTAAACCATGGCTAGCACTCTGAAAATACAGGATGAATAAAGGGCTGAGCATGCTGCCAAATAAAAACTGCAGCAGGAAATAAGGCAAGTTAGCCCAAGTTGCAATGGCTGCGCGCAAACGCTGATACAGCTTGCCTAGCCAGCGTGGCCAAGTGCTGGGCCAAACCACTGCAGGCTGACCCAAGCCATACAATATGACGGCGGCGGCCGACAAATATGCAGACAGTATGATTAAATCGAAGGCGGCGACATGCCGCCCTATGGTCAGCGCATCCCAAACAAAACCACCAAAAAAGAACAAGGCCGGCATAAAATCCCGCAGCTTTACTAGGTGGTGGTAAGTGCGCGTTTGTTTTATTTTGGCCAGCATAGGATAAGGGCTAAACCAGATTAGCTAAGACAAAGCCTATGACAATGCCGGTAATGAGCGCGATGGTCACACCGCGGTAGCTGATGACGTCTTTGGAATAGCCGCGCTTAATGGCGATATAGGACACCAAATAACCTATGGCATTGAGCAACCAGATGATGGACAAGCTTAAGACTTTAACCAGCAAGGGGCCGACGATGGGCACCATGGTAATCAGGGCCAACAACCAGGCCAGGACATGCGAGGCTAGCGCCACCAGCAATACGCCAGTGGTCACGGCCTTGGCATGCCAGCCAAAACGCCAAGCGGCATAGACGGCCAAGACCAACAACAAAGTCAAAGGCAACATCCACTTCCAGGCACCGCGCTTGGGCGTCTCGGCTAGGCTAGCCTCGCTAAAAATATGAGCATCGGGATTGTCGACTGGGGATTGGGGCTTAACGCTGACCATAAGTCACTCTAGGGTTAAATAACAGCGCCAAATATAGCCCCATGCGCGGCCTTTTACAAGCAAAGGCCGCACATAGGCAGAGGTATTGTAGGATGTTTACTAAAACTTAAACTGCGGATATGGGAATGATTTTCTTCGCGTTTGCCTTGCTCAGCGCGTAGTCTGGCATTTGATCAAAACTCAAATACTTGTAAATTTCCGCGCTGTTTTTTAATTTATTGCCCACGGTTTCCAAGTACTCCGCATGGCTAGGAATGCGGCCCAATTTAGCACACACCGCAGCCAACTCAGCCGAACCCAAATACACGCGCGCGTCCATGCCCATGCGGTTATCGAAGTTACGCGTACTGGTGGAGAACACCGTGGCTTTATCGGCCACCCGTGCTTGATTGCCCATGCACAATGAGCAACCAGGAATTTCCGTACGCGCACCGGCGATACCGAATACCGAGTAGACGCCTTCGTCGCGCAATTGCGCTTCGTCCATGCGCGTTGGTGGCGCTATCCATAAGCGGGTAGGAATGTTACCCGAACCCTCCAACACCTTGGCTGCAGCACGGTAATGGCCAATATTAGTCATGCAACTGCCTATAAAGACCTCGTCTATCTTGTCGCCCACCACCGCAGACAAGGGCTTGATGTCATCTGGGTCATTCGGGCAAGCCAACAGCGGCTCGGTGATGCTGTTTAAATCAATTTCAATAACGTGCGCATACTCGGCATTGGCATCCGGTTCTAGCAATTCCGGCTTAGCCAACCAAGCTTGCATGCTGGCAATGCGGCGTTGTAGAGAACGTGCATCTTGGTAGCCGTTTTCTATCATATTTTGCATCAACACGATGTTGGAGTTTAAAAACTCGATTACCGGCTCTTTATTCAACCTAACGGTGCAACCGTTGGCCGAGCGTTCGGCGGAGGCGTCGGCAAACTCAAAAGCCTGCTCCACTTTCAAATCGGGCAAGCCTTCAATTTCTAAGATGCGGCCATTAAACACGTTCTTTTTACCTTGCTTGCCCACCGTCAAATCGCCGGCTTTAATGGCTGCATACGGAATAGCATTGACCAAATCGCGCAAGGTGATGCCAGGCTGCATGGTGCCTTTAAAGCGCACCAAGACTGATTCTGGCATGTCTAGCGGCATGGCGCCCATGGCCGCGGCAAACGCCACCAAACCTGAGCCGGCTGGGAATGAAATGCCAATCGGGAAACGCGTGTGCGAGTCACCGCCGGTGCCAACGGTATCTGGCAACACCATGCGGTTTAACCAAGAGTGGATCACGCCATCCCCTGGACGCAAGCTGACGCCGCCACGACTGCTCATGAATTCTGGCAGGCTGTGTTGCAATTTGATGTCCACCGGTTTCGGGTAGGCTGCCGTGTGGCAAAAACTTTGCATGACCAAGTCGGCACTAAAGCCCAAGCAGGCCAATTCCTTCAACTCGTCACGGGTCATGCCCCCTGTGGTGTCTTGCGAGCCAACGGTGGTGGCCTTAGGCTCACAGTAGGCACCTGGGCGCACGCCCTGGCCTTCGGGTAAGCCACAAGCCCTGCCTACCATTTTCTGCGCCAAGGTATAACCCTTGCCGCTGTCTTTTGGCGCCACGGCGGTAATAAATTGCGTGGTGGCGGGCAAACCTAAAGCGGCTCGCGCATTAGTGGTTAAGCCGCGGCCTATGATTAAGGCAATGCGGCCGCCGGCACGCACTTCGTCTGGCAAAGTCACGGGCGACAAATCAAAGCTGGCGATTTCTTGGCCGGCTTCGTTTAACACTTTGCCTGCGTAGGGCTGCAAGGTGATGACGTCACCGGTGGCCATTTTGGATACGTCGCACTGTATGGGCAAGGCGCCAGAATCTTCGGCAGTATTAAAGAAGATAGGGGCAATTTTATTGCCTAATATCACGCCGCCGGTGCGTTTGTTTGGAATGTTAGGAATGTCGTTGCCCATGAACCACTGCAAGGAATTGATGGCAGACTTGCGTGATGAACCGGTGCCAACGACATCGCCAACATAAGCTAAGGGCAAGCCTTTTTTCTGCAAATTGGCTATGGTGTTCAAGCCTTCTGGCATTTTATTAATTAACATGGCCTTAGCGTGCAAAGGAATGTCTGGGCGGCTCCAAGCATCTTGTGCCGGGCTCAAATCATCGGTATTGGTCTCGCCATCGACTTTGAACACCACCAGCTTAATCTCTGCGGCCAAAGCTGGCGCTTGGGTAAACCACTCGGCATTAGCCCATGAAGTGATGAGTTTTTTCGCGTGCGGGTTACCGGCCTGCATTTTTTCAGCCACGTCGTGGAAAGCATCAAACATCAATATGGTTTTGCTTAAAGCCGCCACGGCCGCTTCGGCCATAGGCGTATCCAGCAAGGACACCAAGGCTTGCACGTTATAGCCACCCAACATGGTGGACAACAATTGCACCGCGTGCGCCGGGTTAATTAACGGAGACTTAGCCACGCCATTGGCAATGTCCGCCAAAAAAGCAGCTTTAACGTAAGCGGCTTGGTCCACACCGGCAGGCGTGCGATTGGTAATTAAATCCAGCAAGGTATCGGCTTGATCGGCCGCTGGATTTTTTAGCAATTCAACCACTTGCGCGACTTGTTCGGCAGTCAGTGGTAAGGGTGGCAGTTGCAGTGCAGCGCGTTCTTGAACGTGAATTTGATAAGCTTTTAACATGGTGTTCGCAATCTTTAGTTTGGTTAATATTTAAGGGTTGATTATAGCAATTTGCAAGCCAGACTTGGTTTTAGCTGCGTTAATTTTCGCGGGTATACTAAGCACGGGTATACTTGGCGCGGTTACGCTAGGCAAGCGCACTACTGGTAAATAGTATTAGCAAAAGGCGTGCCACAACTTTGGCCTTTGGCTGAGGCTTCCATTTTATCCATCAGCTCCTTTTCATAGCCCTTGCCGTGCTTTAATTCTAAAAACGCCCGCACTTCAAACACATCGACAAAGCCATTTTTATCGGTGTCCATCAAAGCAATGTTGTCGGCGACCGATGGCCCAATATAGCGACCGTCTTGATCGGTCAAATAGCCCAATAAGTCGGTAGCGTGGGCCATGCAAGGCAACAGCAATAAACACAATGCTAGCTTGCGTACTAACTTAAGTGCTGCCATAGCGAATACTCCCACTTAGTTTTTAAACATTGCTAGATCGCTAAATGGCCCAGCTTAGGTCTAGCTTGGTCCGCGCAATCCTACGCTGCCCACTACTTTACATGCAATTGTATGGCTTGCTGTGCGATTTTTTCTTTCCACAATGCCGGTCCAGTTTGGTGCACCGACTCCCCATGGCTGTCCACGGCGACCGTGACCGGCATGTCTTCCACGGTAAATTCGTAGATGGCTTCCATGCCCAAATCGGCAAATGCCAACACTTCGGCTTTCTTAATGGCTTTGCTGACCAAATAGGCCGCCCCGCCCACTGCGGTTAAATACACCGAACGGTGCTTGGCGATCAGCGCTATGGTTTCATCGCCACGCTCGGCTTTACCGACCATGCCCAACAAGCCCACAGGACCCAACATCATCTCGGTGAAACCGTCCATGCGCGTGGCCGTGGTCGGGCCAGCTGGACCTACTGCCTCGTCGGCAACCGCGTCCACCGGGCCCACGTAATAAATAAATCGATTGGTAAAATCCACTGGCAAGGGCTCGCCCTTGGCCATCATGGTGGCAATGCGTTTATGCGCAGCATCACGACCGGTTAATAATTTGCCACTTAACAGCAGGGTTTGGCCTGGTTGCCAGGCCTGTATGCTGTCTTTCGTTACACTATCCAAGTCCACCCTCAAGGCGGCACTGCTAGGTGCCCACTGCACTTGCGGCCAATCGTTTAGATTAGGCGGCGTTAATTGGGCCGGGCCACTGCCATCCAATTCAAAATGCACATGACGCGTTGCGGCGCAGTTAGGAATAATCGCCACCGGCAATGAGGCGGCATGGGTCGGGTAATCCAATATTTTTACGTCTAACACGGTGGCCAGCCCGCCTAAACCTTGGGCGCCTATGCCTAGCGCATTCACTTTTTCAAAAATTTCCAAGCGCAATTCATCTATGCGACTGTTGGCGCCCCGCGCTTGCAATTCGTGTATGTCTATGGGCGCCATCAAGGATTCTTTGGCCAGCAACATGGCTTTCTCGGCGCTGCCGCCTATGCCTATGCCTAGCATGCCAGGTGGGCACCAGCCCGCACCCATTTTAGGCACCACTTCCAGTATCCAATCCACTATGCTGTCGTTGGGATTGAGCATGGCCAGTTTGGCTTTGTTTTCTGAACCGCCCCCTTTGGCGGCGATGCTTATTTCAACTTTATCGCCCGCCACCATGGACACGTGCACCACGGCCGGCGTGTTATCTTTGGTGTTGCCGCGCTTACCCGCTGGGTCACTGACAATAGAGGCCCTGAGCTTATTCTCAGGCAAGGTGTAGGCGCGACGCACGCCCTCGTTGACCATTTGCTCTACCGTTAACTGAGTGTCCCACTTTACTTGCATGCCGATTTGCACAAAAGCCACGACGATGCCGGTGTCTTGGCATAGCGGCCGTTTGCCCTCGGCACACAGGCGCGAATTGCTTAAGATTTGTGCAATCGCGTCCTTGGCTGGCAGTGACTGCTCGGCTTCATAAGCACGGCCCAAGGCTTGGATGTAATCCAGCGGATGGTAATAGGAGATGTACTGCAGGGCATCGGCTACGCTGTCTATAAAATCGTTTTGTTTGATGGTGGTCATATTGGCTTTAGCGTTGCGTTAACTTGGCTTACCTGGCTGATTTGGCGTAGGCAATTTGGTTGTTGATGTCCTTGCGTAGGATTTTACCATTTTTGGTACGGGGGAAATCCTTGGTCAAATACACGGTTTTTGGGGTTTTGTAGGCCGCCAAATGCTGTTTACCAAAGGCCAACAATTCATCGGCCGTGACTGTGGCATCGGGCTGCAGGATTACATAAGTAACCACCAGTAATTTGTCTTTTTCCAATTCTTCGCCCACCGCTGCGCAATCCGCCACCGCTGGGTGCGATTTATACACGCGCTCGATTTCATAAGGCGACACGCGGTAACCAAAGCTCTTGATGATGTCGTCTTTACGGCCTAAGAACCAGATGTAACCATCGGCATCGTAGCGCGCGTAATCGCCAGTAAAGAACCAGCCATGGTGTTTGTACTTGGCCGTTTCTTCGTCCAGATTCCAGTAGCGTAAAAACAAACCGGGGTCGCTATCGGGCACGCATATCATGCCCTCTTCCCCTAGCGGCACGGCTTCTAACGTATCGGGGTTGAGCAATTGTATGGCATGACCGGGTTGCGGGAAGCCAGCAGAACCAGGACGTATCGGTCTAAACACACTTTGACTTAAGTAATAGGAGAACTCACTCATGCCGACGGCTTCAAAAATATCGCGTCCGAAACGGCCACGCCATTGCTGCAACACTTCGTCAGACAAATGCTCACCGGCACTCATGCAGTGACGCAAGCTAGGCACATCGGCTTGAGCAGCAGTCGATTTTTGTATGATTTGACGGTATATGGTGGGCACCCCAACAAAAATGGTGGCGGCGTGTTTAGCGATCAATCGCGTCCACAAATCGGCATCGTTTTTGCCTTCGTGCACGATCACGGTTTTACCCAAATACAAAGGGTCCATCAAGCCGGTACCCAATACATAGGTCCAGTTAAATTTACCCGAGTGCATGATGCGATCTTGTTGGTCTTCGGCAAAATTAAACCAATATTTAGCAGCGGGCTCACGGCCAATCAGGGCACGGTGCGCGTGCAACACGCCTTTGGGGTATCCGGTGGTGCCCGAGGTGTAAACCAAGTAGGCAGGGTCATCGGCAGCCGTGGGGTGATTGCCTTCGCAATGGCTAATGGCAGCCAATTGTTGGCTTAAATCGCTGACCTGCAAGCTAGCATGCGGCTGAATCTCACCGACACCGGATAGAAACACCTGCTTTAAGTTAGGTAAATTGGATAAATGGTCTTGCAAAGCCGGCCACGCTGCTTTGTCCGTCACCAACACCGTGGCAGTGGAATCTTTAGCCAAGTAGGCCACTTCTTCGGCGGTCAGCAAGGTGGAAGTAGGCACGGAAATAGCGCCGCGCTTCATGGTGCCCAAAAAGGCAATCGGGTAATCCAGGCTGTTAGGCAAACGGATCAGCACGCGGTCGCCTGCTGCCACGCCGCTGTTACGCAACAACTGGGCAAACTGATCGGTGCGGCTAGCCAATTCAGCAAACGTCATTTGCGAGGTGCCCAGCGCGTCGTCTTCCACTATCATGGCCACCGTCTGCGTGATCGGCGTGTGCAAATGCTTATCGGTGCAAGCCGCGCCAATATTAAATTGTTTAGGCACGGCCCACTGCCAGACTGGAAATTCTTCAAATTTTTGCATGGTCTATCCTCTATCCGTTTTAGCGTTTTTTGTGCAAGTAGCCGAATCAGGCTGCTGCGTCCACCTACAATATGGCGCCGTATGGCCAGTTTTGGCGTATCACTTGGGCCGGCAATAATTCCAGCACGTGTAAGGCAAAGTTTTTGTCTTCCGGAGTGATCGCTTGTAAGGCATGCGCGCGCAACAAGGTTTGCAAGGCTTTACCAAACATGGGTGGATCCAACATCTCCCCCTCAAATTTAATCGCCCCACCGTGTAAGGCATCGGCTTCGATGGCCGCTTTGAGGATGCGCACTTTTTGGTTCACTTCGGTGGGCGATGGCGTGTAAGCGGTTTTGCATAAATGAATGTGACCGGGATGGATCACCTGCTTGCCGGTCAAGCCCATGGCCGCTTCTTGGCATGCGTGTTTGTAGACGATGCGCGACTCGTTATCGCCGTGCAAATCCAACCAACGGCGCACGTCATGCGGCTCAACAAACTTATCCGGCATGATGTTGCTGCCTATCAAGGTTTCCACGCCGCCTATCACGCCCTTACCGGCAATACGCGCATCAAACATCAAGTGGTTCATGTAGAACTGCAACTCTTCTATCCAGTTTTCCGGGGTGATGTGTATACCCATGGCTTTAGAAAAGTCATGGATACCAAACACCACGTGCTTAACCGTGTTGTATTGCAACAACTCTGGGGCAATTTTGAGCGATTTAGGGTGCTCAATAATGGGCTGTATGGTGATGTTAGGGTTAATCTCTATTAAGAAATTGGATAAATCACGCACTTCAGCCGCGCCGTAAGCCTCGCCGGCTTTAGCCAACATCACCACGTCTATGTATTCCGACATGTCCTTAACCAACTGCATGTCCTGCTCGTATTCATCGGTACGGAAAGAGTTTGCCCGGATGGCGATGGTCACCTTTTGGTTAACCTTACGCAGCAAGGGCAGCTCTTGACGCAATAAATCGCGGCTCATTTCTTTTTGGCGGCAACCGTCTTCCAAGTCAAAAATCAAGGTGTGCGCTTGCGTGTTGTGCGCGTGCTTGCGCATGCGGGCCGCAGCTTGCGTCAAGTCCTCGTATATGCCCAGTGCCGGCGAGTATTTAACCGGCGGGTAATACAGCTGAATGCCGGGCCAGCTTTCGCCTAACATGGCGCTGTTGCTATAGCATTTGATTTTGCTTGAGTTGGTCATAATCGTTCTTTCACTAATGTAATGATGGCTAAATTAGCCTTCGTTTTGGTCACGCGCACTTAATTTAGCCAGCACGCTTTGCAGCGCCTGGTCGTTCAAGTTTTTTGCTTGCAAGGCCGGGACCTTGGCAGCTGGCAGCCTTAGGGTCACCACGTCTAAAAATTCGTTATCGGGCAAATCCAACAAGCCGTCCAAGGCCACCAATTCATCTTGCGTTAAGCCGGCTAGGTAATGGGCGGCGAAACGCTGCAAGACGATATCCAATTCCAATAGCCCACGACGGCAACGCCAGCTTAAGCGGCGCACTTCTTCGTCTGTCATGTTTGGGCTAGTCGTCATGGGCTTATCTTCTGTTATGGCGAGGCTTATACCGCTTTAATTTCTATGTGCTTCTTCGCTTTGTTTTTATGCTCACGCGCTTGCTCAAACTTCAAATCTTTAATGTTGGCGATGGCCGCATTGGGATTCAATTTTTTAGGGCACACTTCCACGCAATTCATGATGTTGTGGCAACGGTATAAACGGTCTGGCTCTTCCAAATTATCCAAACGCTCGTCCAAGGCTTGATCACGGCTATCCACCATAAAACGGTAGGCTTGCATCAAGCCGGCTGGGCCGACAAATTTATCCGGGTTCCACCAGAACGATGGACAGGATGTGGTGCACGCACCGCACAATATGCATTCGTAGAGGCCATCCAGCTTCGCTCTATCCGCCGGCGATTGCAGGCGCTCAGTGGCAGGCGGAGCGTCGTTGTTCACCAAATACGGCTTAACCGAATTGTAGTTTTCAAAGAACTGCGTCATGTCCACTACCAAGTCGCGTATCACCGGCAAACCTGGCATAGGCCTTAACACCACTGGCTCTTCTAGGTCAGACAATTTGGTGATGCAGGCCAAGCCATTTTTACCATTGATGTTCATGCTGTCGGAACCGCACACGCCTTCACGGCAAGATTTGCGCAGGCTTAAACTGTCGTCCAAATCTTTAATGCGCAACAAGGCATCCAGCAACATTTGATCGCTGTCTTCCAAGACCACGTCGTAGTCTTGCATGTACGGTTTTTTATCCACGTCTGGGTTGTATCGGTAAATTGAAAATTTCATTTTTTATCGTCTCTGTAAGCTTATCTTGATGTCATGCCGCTATTAATAAACGCGCGCTTTAGGCTCAAAGCTGTCCACGGTTTGCGGTTTCAAGCGCACCGGTTTGTAGCTTAAACGGTGGCCCTCACGGTAGTACAAGGAATGCGTCAACCACTTTTCATCGTCGCGCTGCATAAAGTCTTCACGCGCATGCGCGCCACGGCTTTCGGTTCTGGCTTCTGCCGCGTGCATGGTGGCCAAGGCCACTTCCACTAAATTATCCAACTCCAAGGCATCCACCCTAGCGGTATTGAACACCTGACTCTTGTCTGTGATCACGGTGTTTTTAGCCCGCTCGGCGACTTTGTCTATCTCCACCACACCGGATTGCAACAAATCCGGGAAACGGAATACGCCGCAATGGGTTTGCATGGTCTCGCGTAGCGCTGCACCCACGTCTTTAACTGATTCGCCTTGGGTTTGCGTGTCCAAGCGATTCAGTCTAGCCAAGGTCTTATCAAAGGCATCGGCCGCCAAGGGCTTATGGCTGTTGTCTTTTTTCACTTCTTCCACCATCTTGTCACCGGCGGCGCGACCGAACACCACTAAATCCAATAGCGAGTTCGAGCCCAAACGGTTGGCGCCATGCACCGATACGCAAGCGCACTCGCCTACTGCGTACAAGCCATTGACCACCGCTTGACCGCCACTGGCGTCGGGGGCTATCACTTGGCCTTGTAAATTGGTAGGGATGCCGCCCATCATGTAATGCACGGTCGGCACGATGGGGATGGGGTCTTTGACCGGATCGACGTTAGCAAAGGTTTTCGCAATCTCGCGGATGCCGGGCAATTTATCGTTAATTAAAGCCTCTCCCAAATGGTCTAGTTTTAAATACACCGCGTCTTTGTTTTTACCCACGCCGCGGCCGGCTTTAATTTCGGTAGCAATGGCACGCGACACCACGTCACGGCTGGCCAAGTCTTTGGCATGCGGTGCATAGCGCTCCATGAAACGCTCGCCTTCGCTGTTCAATAAATAGCCGCCTTCGCCACGCACGCCCTCGGTAATCAACACGCCGGCATTGAGCACGCCGGTTGGGTGGAATTGCCAAAACTCCATGTCTTGCAAAGGAATGCCAGCGCGTGCTGCCATGCCCAAGCCATCACCGGTGTTGATGAAGGCGTTGGTGCTGGCCTTGAAAATACGACCGGCACCGCCGGTGGCCAGCAAGGTGGCCTTAGCGCGTATGCAATGCACTTCGCCGGTTTCGATTTCTAAGGCCAAGACGCCGAGCACGTCGCCGTCTTTATCGCGCAATAAATCCAAGGCCAACCACTCGACAAAAAACTGGGTATTGGATTGGATGTTGCGTTGGTACAAGGTGTGCAACATGGCGTGACCGGTTCTGTCGGCCACCGCACAGGTACGAGAAATGGCGCTTTCACCAAAATTTTGTGTCATGCCGCCAAACGGCCGTTGGAATATTTTGCCGTTTTCCAAGCGGTCAAACGGCATACCAAAATGCTCCAATTCGTATATGGCCGCGGCGGCGTTTTTACACATAAACTCGATGGCATCTTGGTCGCCCAAGTAATCCGAACCCTTGATGGTGTCGTACATATGCCACAACCATTTATCATCAGCGACGTTGCCTAGCGCGGCGGCTATGCCACCTTGCGCGGCCACGGTATGCGAGCGCGTAGGAAACACCTTGGACAACACCGCTACTTTTAAACCGGATTGCGCTAACTGCAATGAGGCACGTAAACCGGCGCCACCGCCGCCTACCACCAATGCATCAAATACTTGCGTTGCAACTGCCATAAGCCATAAACCTTAAATAAAAATTAAATTAAGCAAACAAATTAAGCAAACAACAGGTAAGCTGCCCAAGCCAAATACAGCCATAGCAAGATCACCAAGCCCTTCAATAAGACGCTGCGCAAGGTGTCATTGGGCACGTAATCCTTGAACACATCGCGTATGCCCAACCATGCGTGTAGCGTTAAGGCCAACCATAACAACATGGTCAGTACACGCCACCAAAGTGGCTGAAAAAAATCGACCCATGCTTGGTAGTCGCTAGGGGCCAGATAAAAAAATCGTCCCACCGCCAGCACGCTGTAGAGGGCCATGGCCAAGCCGGTTAGCCGTTGGGATAGCCAGGCGCGCATGCCGGGGTAACGTTTGGTTAAGAGTTCAATCCACATAATTTATAGCCACAATATAATGCTCACCACTAGCGTGGCAAGCAAGCCTAAAACCATCACCACCTTGCTGGTGTAACGGGCTTTCATGAGCGATGTCATCCAATGCACGTCCATCGCCAAATGACGGATGCCGGCAAAGAAATGGTGAAAAAATGCCCAAGCCAAGCCCATCAACACCAGCTTGATAAAAGGTGAATGCAGAAAATCGATAACGCGCTCCAAATTAGCAGCAGAGCTTAAGGACAACTGCAATAGCAACAAAATGAACGGCAATATTAAGAACAAAGCACACCCGGTTGCCCTATGCAAAATAGACACCAAGGCGTTGATGGGTAAACGTATGGTGAACAAATTCAGGTTTTTAGGCCGATTTTTTTTAGCGAGTTTTTGGTTCATGGTCAGTACTATTTAGCCTGTTGTGCTCTGGCGGCATCCGCCACCGCACCGGACACGCGGGCTAATAAACGTTTATCAAACGGTTTAGGAATAATGTAATCCTTACCGAAACTCAAACTTGTTAGGTTATAGGCTTGCAAGACATCCGCCGGCACCGGTTCGCGTGCCAAGGCCGCCAAGGCATGCGCCGCGGCTATTTGCATTTCATCGGTAATTTGCTTGGCTTTGGCATCCAAAGCGCCGCGGAACAAATACGGAAAGCACAAGGCATTGTTCACTTGATTCGGGAAGTCCGAACGACCGGTCGCCATCAGGATGTCATCGCGCACCGCATGGGCCACGCTAGGCAGTATTTCCGGATCGGGATTGGCCAAGGCAAACACCACCGGCTTGGCTGCCATGAGTTTTAGCAGATCCGCCGATAAGGCATTGGCCGCCGACACGCCGATAAATACATCGGCAGCCGGCATCACATCGGCTAAGGTTTTAGCCGCGCTGGGTGCCACGGCTAAATGACGGTTGTTATCGTGCAAATCAGCGCGAGCCGTATCGAGCACGCCAGACTTATCGACCATGGTGATGTTGGTCGCCCCCATTAATTTAAGCAAGCGCGCACAAGAACAGCCCGCTGCACCGGCGCCTAAAAACACGATTTTAGCTTTAGCCAATGTTTTGCCTTGCAACTCCAAGGCATTGGATAAGGCCGCGGCCACTATCACCGCCGTACCATGTTGGTCGTCGTGAAACACCGGAATATCCAAGCGTGCGCGCAATTCGTTTTCAATGCGAAAGCAATGCGGTGCGGCGATGTCTTCTAAATTAATGCCGCCAAAGGTAGGCGCAATGTTAACCACGGTTTCAATAAAGGCTTCCACACTAGGTGCATTCACTTCTATATCAAACACATCGATCCCGGCAAAGTGTTTAAACAACACAGCCTTGCCTTCCATCACCGGCTTACTCGCCAGTGGGCCCATATTACCTAAGCCCAATACTGCTGTGCCATCGGTAATCACCGCCACCAAATTGCCTTTGTTGGTGTAACGGTAGGCATTAGCAGGGTCGCGGTTAATTTCACGCACCGGCACCGCCACGCCTGGGGTGTAGGCTAAGGACAAATCATCTTGGCTGGCGCAAGGCTTG
>Ga0214168_1000131_pt1 | contig 29033 bp, 29 predicted proteins | sample LakMenepilimnion_FD_153002 | JGI IMG/M metagenome (GOLD analysis project Ga0214168, IMG submission 153002) | Freshwater microbial communities from Lake Mendota, WI - Practice 29OCT2010 epilimnion v4 | ecosystem: Environmental > Aquatic > Freshwater > Lake > Epilimnion/Euphotic zone | place: Lake...
CTGTTGAAGCGGCTGATTTGACTTGTTTGCAAAACGTCATGGTGAGAAATAATACACGCGCATTACGGGCATTGAGCCGTATAGAAGGCCCTGATTGGTCTGGACTTGAAGATCCAGCCACAATCGGACAAGTTAGTGCAGGTCCCGCATACGCTAACTACAGGTTCGGCAGTCCTCTAGGATTTGATGCGGGTACTGACGTTGAAATAGTCGATGCCATTATGCAATTTCTCAACAATGAAACGTTGCGCAGCTATGCAGAATCATCGTTTTGGACAAAACTTGTAACGCAGTTGTGCCCGGCTTTTGGTATGGCTGTCGTACCTATGATTGACCGCGCATTAGTGATTGCTGACGTACCGTTGTATACGGCGGCAAATAGTCAGGCGTATAAAACAATTTATGCCACGGAATACGACTCAGAAGTTTCTTCCGGAGCACTGGAGCGTTTATTGTCCGGTGTTATTGTTATGCCTGCGTCGGGATCCGTTACAAATGTCATGAGTTCAGACAATCTAACTGTTTCTGGTTGTTACGGATCGCTAGCAGCTGATCCAGAGGGTGTTATCTTAACTGTAAGTGGTCCGCCGTGGCTAGAACTGATCACTACGGCTGAAAATCCATTGTTGTTGGGTCAGGAAACGGGCGTTAGTGCTACCGTGACTATTTTTGATCGTTGGGCCAAAGAAATTTTTAGTAAAAATGCGTTACGTGGTAGGCAGCAACACATATCAGGTCGGTTGCGGTTCGATATCGCTCCGGGGTCAATTGTGCGCGTTAGCAGCGGCTCAGAACGCTTTGGCGGCGTACAGATCCGCGACACTCGTGACTCATTAGCCTTTGATACGATTGGTCAAGTTTCGCGGGTTTCTTTTTACATCAATGCGGAATCACCTGCGGCAGGCACATCTTTTGTATTGTCAAACATGCGTACTGGTTGGGAATACGCCAGCCCCGCAAGACAAGCGCGATTAGGGCGACCTGCCCTCGCCGACTATAATATAGAAGGACCGACGCTGTTTTCAGCTTCAAGCATTCACGGCGGCGGATTACACGGTGCGCCATTAAATTTCATGTTTTACAGGTAATCATTTATGGCACAGGACATTGAACCTGAATTTGCTGAGCCATATCGGGTGTGGAAAACTACGCCCGGACAAGAAAGCAACGCTGGTTTACTTAAAGCGTTAAAACCTACTATTGCTGGCGCAATTAAAACACACGTTGGCGAAAGCAACCCATTGATTGAAAGTCGTGCGCGCAAACTCGTGCTGGACACCATGCACGGCTATGCTCCAAATCGTGGGCGCCTCAGTGCGTATGTGTACGGACAATTGCAAGGCCTTAAACGAATTAATCGCCAACAGACCAGCGTATTAAAAACGCCTGAACGTGTAATGCAGGATAGCTATTTTCTTTCGCAGGCCGAGAAAGATTTAGAACACGAACTTGGACGATCACCCACAGATAGTGAATTATCTGATAAAACGGGTTTGTCGTCAAAACGCATGCACAGCGTTCGTAAGTTCTATGCGCCGGTATCTGAAGGACAAATTGTAGACCCTGAAACCGGCACGTCTGGTTATGAAGGCGCAGCAAGCAATCCTTGGCAAAAACAACAACATTCTGCGTGGACTCGATTTGTATACGATGATCTTGATCCATACCATCAACAGATTATGGAACATACGTTGGGTTTAAACGGAAAACGTCTTTTAAGCAACATGGAGCTTGCTAATAAATTAAAGCGTTCCCCCGGAGCTATTAGTCAAGGTAAGGCGCGCATTCAAGCATTTTTGGATCAAGGTGGCGAATTGTCGCCGTTTGGAGGCGGGTGATGGCAGCGCAATCTTCGCAAGAATTTCGTCCACGCAGCAAAGTCAACATGGACGCAAATTACGAAGGTCGTTTTCGTGATTTTATAACGCATGCGGAAGACGCAGTATCAAATTTATCTCAAGGACGGGGACACGTATGGTTTCGTCCGGGAGATTGGAATGGCGCACTTGGTGTTGCGGAATTAGAAAATATGTCAGAACCGTTTTCACGGCAAGACATATTTGACGAGTTTTCCGAAGTACTTTCTCCGGCAACAAAGCAAGCACCGCCGGGAACTGTTGGCGATATTATTGCCGCCACAACTATGGCAGAAACACTAAGCGTGATGGAGCGTGCGTTACGTATGCGGCATACGATGCGCAGAATACGCGCCACATGTCATGTAATTGGACGTAAAAAAGCGCACGGCTCTGACACAGGTCCATTCACGCAAAACAACGTTGAATATCTGCGCGGGCTTCTAAAACAAAGTCGTCAAGTTAAAGGTGCTTAATCATGAGTACTGTTGCCGATTACGTAGGCCGTTTAAACGATTATTGTGTGTTACGGCAAACAAAAGCTGTAGGATCTTCGCAAGAATTAGAACAAGCTTTATTTACGGCAAAAGACGCTGGGCAGATTTGCACAGGCGTTCATAAACTGATGCAACGTTTTCTTTTAATCTTTTTGTTAAAGTCAGGAAGCTTGCGGTACGATCCAAATCGCGGCACCACATTCATGGTTGACGCCGAAAGAGGGTACTGGCGTACGGTTGCAGACGTGCGTTCATCCTTCACAACATCTAAGGATCTTGCGCGCAGACAAATGACATCAGAAGTTAAAACAACAGATCCTAACGACGAAATTCTTGATGATGTTACATTAGATGCTGTGACTTTGGGTGATGGTAAAGTCAACTTAACAATGACTTTGACTTCTTTAGCGGGGTCAAACTACACGTTCATCACGCCCATCGGTGTCAGTGTTCGTTAACGGAGTGAACCATGGCAGTTACCCCACAAGCGCTTGATGCATTGTCTGCCGAATTGGTTGCAGCGTCCATCGACGAAGTTAGCCAACGAATAGCAGAAGATAATCCTACGCTTGATGTTAGTCGTGGCGTCTTTTACGAATTACTTGTCTACTATCACGCATTGTTGGCGACCCGTCTCGATACACTCATTAATGACTATCGGCGAGCACGTAGTTTATTGGCACTGGAGCAAGATCCTGATCTGGCTGACACTGATTTGGTTGACGATGTGTTATCCAATTTTCGGCTGGAACGCAAAGCCGGTACCGCAGCTACAGGCAGTGTTGCTATCATCCTGAGCAACAACATCACAGTGACGCTCGGGCGCAATACATTTTTTCAAGCTCAAGGTTTACGGTACCGCACTACGCAAGTTTATTCTGCTAAAGCTGAAGCAGCACAAGTTAATACTGCAACAGATCGGTTGATTACGCCAACAGCCGATGGGCGGTATATGTTTACGTTGGAAGTTGAGGCACTTGCCACAGGCGCCGAATACAACATTGAAAAAAACACACTGGTTGTTCCGGTCAATCCTCCGCCCGCCTATGTGACTTCTTACGCAGTCACGGATTTTTCAGCAGGTACAACCGCTGAAACTAACACAGCTGTTTTAAAACGATTGCAAGAAGGTATTGCAGCTAAAACATTGTCCAACCGCGTGACTATGGCAGCTTTCTTAAGAAACATTGATGCCTACAGTCGGATCATTGGTACATCAATCATTGGCTGCGGTGACGCCGAAATGTTTAGGGACAAACATTCTATTTTCCCTGTTGCATTGGGTGGACGCGCAGACTGGTATGTTCGTAGCGAGTATTTGCCTGTTACAGTGCAAAAAACAATAACCGCTGTTCGTTTAAGTGAAAATACAATTTCTGGCCAGCCTATTTGGCAATTTTCTATTTCCCGAGACGCAGCACCCGGATTTTACGAGGTGCGCGCAATACGGCCTAAGAATGCCGCAGTGATCGCTGGTACATTGTTGTTGGTATCAGACACACGTGGATACGATCTTGGTACAGATGATTTTGTGCCTGACATTACTTCCGCAACCGAAGCTGCATATTCTCGGTATCAGACAGCTGTTATTAAATTTGCTGACACCACGCAAGATGCCATGACGTACAGCGCCGGAGCTACATTGGAATACGATGCCGACATTCAATACATGCCTCTGATTATGGAAGTACAGAACACGGTTAATTCCCGAGACATTAGGCATCACGGGGCTGACTGTTTGATTAAAGCTCCTGTGCCATGCTTCGTACAAATAAGTTTCACAGTTTACAAGCAATCCAACGAAACAGCACCTGACGTAGCCGACATTCAATTAGCCGTTTCAAGCGCAATTAATGCCATAGGTTTTGTTGGGCGCATTTACGCTTCCAAGATTCAAGACGTCGTACACGGTTTCTTGCCTACGAACAGCAGCGTTGGCGCAATTGATATTTTTGGGCGCATCCGTTACCCCGACGGATCCAATAAGTACTTGCGGAATTCAGAGTTTATTCAAATTCCCGATGCACCCGAAAGTTTAGTGACATACCGCACAACACAATTTTTCTGTCGTACGGAAGACGTATTTGTCACAATTGAAACAGCAATTCCTGAAGGTTAAGTGAGGAATCAACAAAAGGCCTTGTTTTTTGTGTAATAATGTTGCACAACAGATTAGATTCTTTTGTATAGGGAGTATTTAATGCTCGTGCTCATACTGGCTCTTTGTGGCCAAAACATTGAAATGCCCGCTACGTTTACAGGGGCTCCCGGCCAATTTATTGCTGTCCGCCCTACTAAAACTGATGGCAAGATTGTGCAGTATTTTCCACTCGACAACGGACTGTCAGTATTTCCTGCCGCACTGCTTAATGACACTACAGCAACTGTTGTCACTGCGGTAAAACCCGGAAAATATCGATTACTGGCCTATACCGCACTTGCCGACAAGCCAAGTTTGCCTGTCATCGTCACTATTGTTGTTGGCGATGGTAATCCTGAACCTGTCCCACCTGCTCCCATTCCCGTACCACCAATGCCAGTTCCTGTGCCTACGCCAAAGATTGATGACGAGACGTACGGCCTTGGTACGTTTATTTACAAAAGTGTAGACGGCAGTGTTGCGGCTTCTGCCAGCCGTAAAGAAATAGCTGCGGCTTTTTCTGAAAACTTTAGGGTAACGGCTTCTCAAATTGGTGCAGGTACTTTGACGCAAGTCGCAAAGATTCTGCAAACAGTAACCGAACAAAACGACGCAACACTGTCCAATCTGACAGCAGACAAAGCTAAATGGGAAAAAAGTGCGGTAGCTTTGCAAGACGAATTGCTTAAACTAAACCGGGACAAGAAACTGGTGAAGCCTGAAGATTTTCGTGTAGCATTCTTAGAACTTAGCAGCGGTTTTGCGGCACTGGCTGCTAAATAAGGAGAGTATCATGTCAATCATCGACGAATATATCGACGGTACAACAAGGGGATGGCCGGAGGAGGGTGCAGCAGAAGAATTTGCTGGAATTAGAAGTACCTATAACTTTATACAAAATCGGTTAATACTTGAGCCCGGTCGCGCGCGTAAATCATCCAATTACAAAGCTGTGCGTAAGGCTTTGGGTGACAAGGACATTAAAAACATTCCTCAAGAGGTGGGTGACTGCGTGGCTTGGGGAGCTCGCAATGCCGCCGCAGTTACAGGTTGCGTAGATATCGTCGTCCGTAATGAAAGCGAGATTTGGAAAGACCCGTTCCCGCCTTATTACTACGGCACATCCCGCGTGCAGGTTGGTAAAGGCAAAGCTGGTAACGGTGACGGTTCTTACGGTAGCTGGATGGCCGCAGCCGTAATGGCATACGGGACTATTTACTTTGGCGAAGACAAAGTACCGGCATACTCTGGATCCATTTCGCGTGCATGGGGTAAGTCCGGTCCGCCTGCCGGGATGCTGGACGTTGGCAAGAACTTCCTGATTAGATCTGCCGTTGAGATCAAATCATGGGAAGACGCCGTGACCTACAGTGTTAATGGTTACGGCATGACAGTCGCCAGTAACTATGGTTTCTCCATGCTGCCTGACTCCAGTGGTTTCCACAAACAGTCAGGTAAATGGGGACATCAGATGTGCATTCTTGACATCGATGACGATTGGTCGGAACCCTATGCAATTATTCTTAATTCATGGGGTAACGTGCATGGCAAGCTCTATGACTTTCATGATAAAACCCAATTGCCTGCTGGTTGTCTGCGTATTACCCGCAAGGCACTGGAAGGAATGATTTCATCCGGCGAAGTTTTTGCCTTCTGCCAATACTATCAACCTAAGTCACAGGATGTTGATGCTTCTTTGTTTAAATTGTGGAATAACACCAAGTAAGGAGTTTCTTGTGGATACTGCTAAGCTTCAAAGCATTGTTGATGTCATTTTTTCAGCGGCAAGTGAGTTCTTGCCCTTTCCTGCACGCTTAGTACTCAAGCTGTTGAAAACTATTGTGGACAACAGAGTGGTCCCGCAGTTGGCAGCTAAGTTTCGCTCAGAAGAATTGGCATACGCAGCACCGGATCAGCTCAGGTTTGTTGTACAGCAAATTATTAATCTTCTCCGAGACCAGCTTAGCGACTCAACGTTGCTTGCGTTGGTAGATTCATTGAGCACCTTTATCACCGGTGCGTTGCTTGATTTGATCTGGGAACGTTTGGTTCCAACACAAGCTGATGTGATTGGAGCGCTTGATCCAACCAACATTAAAGCGGAAGCTGACGTGTTTGCTCGCTCCCTAATCTGGGAACATTTGGTTCCAAGAGAAGCTGATGTGATTGGTGCGCCTGTCAATTGAATGATAAGATGAAATAACGCTGTTCTAACGGGCGGCCCAAAGCCGCCCGTTTCTTTTCAGGAAGTCATCATGTCACTGCCGATTTATCCGAAAGATGACTTAGACGACTCATCCGTATTGTTAAATACTGTCGGTAATTTTTGGGCAGACTTGTTTGCACAATCCGAGCAAGTCAAATCATTATTTGTTGCTCGCGCTGCCCGCGATAAACAAATTACACAAAATTTTGATGAGTTGTTGGCATCTGTTAGTCGTTTAAAACTTAAACCTTTACGCAAATTAGAATGGCATCTTTTGACGTTTGACACTGCACAACGCAATCAAACAATTCTTAACCGTACACGTTATGATGTCGGCACTAATACTTACGGACAAGGTGCAACGTACGGGCAAACACAGGCCTTGCAATACACAACGTATCCACTGCCCGCTAAATTAACTGTAGTGCCTGTGCTGAGTAACCGATTATCAGCAGCCAGCTATACGGCAATTAACGGATCAGATTACGTAGTGCAAGATGGAGTAATCCTTTTCTTGGAGGATCCTGCATCCGACGCAAACATCATTACAGAAGACGGTAAATTTACGTTGTGGGTCTTTGGTAGCGAATGGGACGAGCGTGATCTTTTCTATCAGTTTGGGTATGTCATTTCGCAAGAACAGAAATCGTCGCACACGTACCGTGATTTTATAAATGCTAATTACGATTCTATGATTGAGGGTACGTCCGCTCGTACTTTGGACCACCTGCTAGAAGCTTTCGCCGACGTACCGTTAGTCAAAACTAACGATGAAATTGTGACACAGATTTTTGATTTTCAGAATAAAAGCTGGGTGGTAACGGATAAAAATGTGTACGGGTATGCGCTTGGAGCCACGTTACTTGTCACAATAGGCGATCAGTTAAAACAAGGACAGTCTTTAACAAATACGTTGCAAATTTATGGTTTTAATCGTGGAGAATTGCCTGATAGCGTTAAAGCGTTAGCTATCGGGAAAAACTTTATGGTGTCTGGTATTTATCAAGACATTGTGTTTGAAAATAAAACATACGCAACTAATGTGTACACCAAAGACGACGGATACACAGCGTTTGAATTCCCTGTGCAAGGTAATCCCGGTGACGTTGAAAAGTTTTGGCAAGACACGCATGACCGAGGTGTAGCCGCAGGGGCAACCTTGGCAATGCTATTAGACAATCGCACCGTTAAAACAGGACAACCCGGGCCATTAGCACTTCCAGCAACAATTAATCCACTGTTGTTCCTGACTAGAAACATTTTGCGCAACAACTTTATACTGCTTGTACTTAGACCGTCGAAATTTGGCTCAAATGCGTTAAGATTAAACCTTACTTACGCGTTGCGACGTATCGTACCACCGCACATTGGCGTAATGGTGCTTATTGCGTTGGATGCCGAAACTGACCAGATTACGATGGACGGTATTAGTTCGACAGATGCGGGGCTCGCTGAAGAAAACGTATTGGTTTATTTTGGGAATAGTGTTGAAGAAATAATAGATGCCGCTACTTTGGTGGATGATCAAGATGTCACGATTCGACTAATTCAAGGACGCTGCGAATGACCACTGACAAGATCCAACCTCCTACTGGCATGGTACGGCTCCACAACGTAGAGCCAAATAAAATCACGCCTATTACGTCGTGGCAACCTAATACCGTTTTATACGAATGGGCAGCAATCGCTGCCCAATTGCTGACGACAGGTGAAAAACAATATCGCATTTCGGGTATGTACATCGAATACGAGAATGTGGCTTCCGCAGGAAATACAGTAGTTGTACCCAGTTACGGCAGAGAATCTTCGGCCGGTATCGATTACTATAACGGGCTGATTAGTACTCCTAACCGAGATTACCTGCGCATACCACTGGTGTCGGCGCAAGTCATCAGCACCGATGAGGTTGCGTATCCTAAAGGAAATCAGCCTGTATTCTTTGCGCAAACCACAGGTGTTGTCGGTGTACACGGACGGCCGTTCTCGGACGCCAGTAACAGTAAAGTTTTTGGGGCTGCACTCGTTGCCATCGTGGACGAAGCTGATGCTACGAGAGACTTGGTATTTAGCCGGTTCTATCTGTCAACCAGCTTGCAACAACTAAAGCTTGTTTCCAGCCAAATTGGTTTGGAATGGAAGCTTCAGTTGCGCTAAGGAGAACACCAGCGTGTTAAACGAATACATCAATTTCGTGCGCGACGGTGAACCCGTTTCGGCTGGTGTAACTAACCGGCCCACTGCACAGCTTCAGCAAAATATTAATTACATATGGGAAGTTTTAGGAGCGTCTGGCGTTGGTTCAACAATTGTCATCCGCAAGACAGCTGTAGCTTCTTCTGTTAAAGTTGGACAGCCTGTTTACTTCTCATCAGTAAGTCAGGTCTTTGAGCAAGCATTGTCCGCTGTTGCAAGCGGTACCGTCAATGGGTATGTCGTTGCGGCAGAATCAGCACAAGTGTGGGGTGTCGTTCTTCAAAAACTGTCAGCCACTTCTGCCGACATTCTCGTATCAGGTTATTCGGCTTTGAACTTGAGTGAAGCCGTCACGGGTACCGTAACCGCAGGATTGTATTATTTATCGGGGTCAACTCCCGGCAAGCTCGTGAATACGCGGACACCCGTAACCATTCCCGTATTGCGTGCGGATGGTAACGGTAACGTGCTGGTGTTGCCGCAGTTTGCAGATTTCATCGACAGGCATGTGCATTATAAGTTTGATTTGGTATGTCAGCCCGCTGGTACTTACACGGAGCCTGCGCTAAACGCTCAACATAGTATTTCAGTACCAGATGCTACGTTGCCCGGTTGGTTACCCGCAGGACATGCCAGCTTTAATGGTACGGCTCCTGCCGGTGCCATGTTTGGGTATAACCTTGCGGCGCATCTCTCACTTAAAAATATTTGGCCTCCGCTCCCGGCGTCTGAAGCTTATTTAGAGTTTGATCGCGGCACCACGGGATTCACTGGCGTACCGATGGGCGAAACAGGTGCTTGTATTGTAGATCGTAACGGTATTTGGTGGATGTCAGACTGTTACAATGATGTACCGTGGCCCACTGCATATAACTCTCCGGGCTTTTCTATAAGTTTGTCGGATCCACCTGATGCCGAATGCCCACGCCGCACTCAAATGGCTATGCGCATTTGGTTTACTAAACCGTCATTTTCTACCGATGCTACTGTAGTTACTAGCCTTAAGTCTTTAGATCCGCGCCTTGTCATCACCTGCACAGACGGAACCGCAGGGTCTTTAGGTGCGTTAAATATTGACTTGGATCTTAATTTTTTAGCGACAACAGGTGCTACAGGATATCAGGTTCTTAAAGAAATTACAGGCAATTCATTTACGCAAGGACCTGTTTGTGAAGGTCTGTACACTTTAAGTTCTTCGGTATCGTTATCTAGTCCATCTCGTCGCCGTTTAGTAGTTGGCAGTGCCAGCAGTCCTTGGCTTTATCAGGGTCCTGTGGAGATCTCCGTGGTTCCGACTGAATCGCGGGAAATTGAAGTCCAATTAATACGTTTAGACGGCGTGGAAGAACAGTTTTACGAAGACGTAACTTATCTTGGTTTTCCTGCCGCAAGTGAAACGTCTATTAGGTGTAAATTGCATGTTCCGAGCTCAACTGGTTTTGTTTCACCTGTTATTTCTCTTAAGTTGCGTATTCTTGGTCGTGCCGTTGGAAATTTACCGAGTCTTACGGTCACGGCGCGACGATTGCCAAAGCCGGCAACAGGAGCGTCAATAGCACTTCCTTTAGCCGCCAGTGAATTTCCTGTCACTATTGCTACGACAGCTGCATTAGGCGCAAGTAATAAATATATTGACGTTACAAGCACAAGTTTTGCTGTTGCAGACGGCGACACCCTGTTGTTTACAGTTCAACGCGGCGGAGATGCTTACGCCGGAGAAGTTGGTATTTTGCAAATGACTGGAATTTTGTCTGCATCGTAACAAGACAGGAGAATACTCATGCCTGTCGGCAATTGGAATTTAGAGTTTTTAAATCACAACAGTCAACGAAATTATCCGTTGGCAGATACTGCTACTGGTACAGATACGTCTGGCAGTTTTACAATTCCAGAAGATTTTATTGTCGAATTAGACTTACCCATTCATGCTGGATTAAACGTAACTAGCGGTCGGTTCTTTATTAAACGTATAGATGCTTATTCCATTGGGTATGCCGTAATCGTTGGCTATGCGCCAGTTTCCGGCGATCCTGTTGACGCAGCTACGGCATTAATTCCACGGCAATCGTTTGCAACCGGTGCTAAAAACGTCGTGTTTTCTTTGGGCGGTGTCGGTACTTTTTCTGACACTGCGGGAAAGATTGTTATTGGCAAACTGACGGGAATAGATTTGCAACCTTCAGGTAGTTGGTTTTTTGCGTTTACCGCAGGCCAGCTAGATCCGGATGCAATTAGACCAATTATTACAGGCGTCAGTTCTATTACGTTAATTAATGGCTCGCAAGCATCCGGTAAATTTTACGGTGACGTTGAATTAGTTGCCGGAAATAACTGTCAGCTTGTGCCTGTAGTAGTTGATGGGGATCTGGCAAGAATTCGTATTAATTTTATTCAGGGCGAAGGTTCTGTAGAAGATTGCACGTGTTATGGCGACGCTGCGTTGACTACACCCATTAAAACAATTAACGGCGTGCCTGCAACAACGGCAGGTGGTTTTAGTTTTGCGGGTACAGATTGTTTACAAATCGAACCAATTACTAATGGTGTTAAATTTGTCGATACGTGCGCAAGCCCGTGTTGCGGAGCAACGGAACTAGAACGAATCACGCAAGATTTAGAACGATTGGCGCAGCAAGCCACTAATATTGAAGGTTTTCTGTCACGTTTGCAAATCTCTGTTCAAACCATGGACATGGTGGTATTGGGTTCGCGTTTGAATGACAGGAGTTGCGCTACCTAAGGAGATTGCCTGTGTCTGTTCCCGCCTGCGCAACACTTACGCGTATTGGTATTAACCAAGCTCCCGGTAACGGATCAGATTATCCTTTTGTACAGCAATCTGAATTAGGTTGGGCATTACTTGATGTCTATCTGTCGTACGCAGACGACACATGCTACATAAATGCGCCGTTTTACATCCGCATGTATTTGACAGCCGTATCTCCTGTTCCCGCAGGCACTGTAAATATTAGAGACAAGGACAATGCAATTGTATTTTCCGGAACACTGGGAGCTGGGCAGGCATGGGGTACAGATCGTCTTATCTGCGAAATGCTAAACGATACCGGGGTGTTGCGTCTAGTTTTACATAAACCGTGTTTTCAAACTTTATCGTTAGGAACATGGATAATCGCAGAAGAACCTTTAGATCCACGCACTTACAACAAAGTACCAAAACGACTTGAGACCGTGCGCGTGGGGTTAGATGCCCAAGGCGGAGCTCTTGCGTTATATGCGGGATATAACGTTGTACTGGAACCGCAAGACGTAACTAACGACGACGGTGGCCGATTTAAAACACGTTTTCTTATTGATGGCGTACCCGGTGCCGGTTTAGGAAGAATTACAGGCTGCGATCCTGATGCACAACCGGTACGTACCATTAATCAAATTGGTCCAGATGAGTTTGGTAATTTCAACATGCAATGGGATGCGTGTTATCGCGGTCAACGCCGAGCCACTGTAGATTACGGTGACGACGTACCTGTGGGCGTGTTTGCCTCTGATACGACGCGGCATAGTTTTAGAGTTTTTAACGATTGTCAGCCTTGTCAAGCTTGTAATTATTTTGTGAGAACGTATCGAGGTTTGAAAGTGTTGTGGGATCGTTACGCAACGATAGCAACAACCGCCGAAACAGTCCGAGATCAGTTTGTAAGTAACGTTGCGCGTTGGGATGCCGCCGCTGATTGTCGAGGAAAACGGTCGTTACAAGTAATATTTACAGCTGAACCAGAATGTCGGTTTTTTGTCGGTGCAACTTACTGCAATTATTCAGAATGTTGCGTCATACAGCCTGAAATGCGTTTTACTTTTTTTAGGTACGTTGGCGGAGTACCTACTGCCGTACCAGCCACAGCAACAATTTTACGGTCGTTTGCGCAATTTGGCACTGCAAACGAAGAAGAACTTTTACCCGCAGAAACATGGCCTATATTTTCATATCAACCAGAATTAGTAAAAGCTCAAGATACAATCTTAGCGCGATTACGTTTGTGCGCAACTTGTTCTAATTCCGACAGTTATGGTGTGTACGTTAGTGTTCATTTCGAGGATACCGCGTACTCGCCTGATACGTGTGTGGGTGAAATAGTTGAAGTCCCTGCGGCATTGTCGGCTTTGTGGGCTGCCGAAGGAATATCTACCGCAACAACACGTGCGTTAGAATTTAAACTGGTACCGGCTAATCCCGTTAAAGAACCATTTGGATGTGGGTGTAGTTAATGGCGATTCGCAACCAACACTGGTATTCGTTAAACGAGGGTATTGCTTATCCCGTTGATGAAACTGCCACAGGTGTAGATGACGACGGGCTACGGTTACAAAATAATATTATTACAGATTTACATTTACGGTGGTCTAATCAATTAGGGCGCTACGCATTTATAAGTTCAATCACAGTTACAGATACATTTGTATCTATTACTTTTCTGGTAAGCACCACGCTAGGTACAGCAACGCTAAAACCTTTGGCGGTTATTTCGGAAGCACGTCCTGTCGTAGAGGGACGGCAATATCCTTTAGATCCTCAAGCAGACGGTGTAAGTGGCTGGATTACATTTGGAAGTGGTGTTTCGTCTAAAACTAATTATCGCGCAAGATTTTCCACGCCACAACAAAGTTTTTTAACCGCACGTGCAGCACGCAGTTATGCACCTCTTGCCGTCACAGGAATGCGAACATTAGATGCAGCAACGCCGCTAGAAGGCGTTGTGCGCTTACAGGCAACAGAACCACTTGAGATTGTGGGAGAAGATCGCGAAATCGATGGTATATTACGTAAAGTAGCAGTTGTACGTTTAATCGACACCGCAATAGAGACAACACGTCAGGATACAACAACAGCAGCACTGCAAAGCGTTTTTCAACAATTTACAGGACCTTGCGGCAAACGTCCGGACAGTAATACGTGCACAAAACCGCCTATTGAGTTTATAAATGCGGTTGGTCCTGATTGCGACGGTGTACTCACTGTTCAAATTAAAGGTTTTGCACTTACCGCCAAAATTGACGGCGAATGCGGCGTTCTTATTGATACACCGGTTGGTTTGTTTGATGCGTGCTTACCTCCGCAATTACCATCCAGTGCGGGGTTGCTACCCAGCCAGTACGCAGAAACCAACGTCATTCCACCCGAACCTCCCGTGGAACCTCCCGTTGCACCGCCACCGTCTGAAAGTGTGGTTATCGTTGGATCTTTACCGTACTACGAAGGTTTTGGCGACATGTCTGGGGATATGTTTGTACCAATTCCAACGTCTGGTCGTTGGCTTATTACCTTGACGACTGGTGACAACACTCGGCCAACATGGATGAGTCAATCGCTGTCTGCGTCTTTCAGCGACAATTTTGTACCTCAGTATGCACTGACGTCTGAATCACAGGCGTTACGTAATATCACATTGTGGCAAGGCTTTGACGTACAAACTGTATTCCGACGCGTATCAGTACATACACGCATGCGTCCGGGTACTGTCGGAAGTAAGCATAACACGGGTTTAGTGCTAAATTACCGCCCGCATACGACAATAGCCGGGCGCTACGAATATTACGTTGCTATTTTAAGTTACGATACTCAAACGTTGCGGCTCCATTATTTTGACGGAGTGCAACTATCAAGCGCCGTTGCTTCTGTATTTGTTCCGGGCATTCGTTTAGACGACTGGTATCGCATTTCGGCCACAGTTTTGCCCGGAACCGCAACGACAGAAACTAAAATTTCAGTACAGGTTACTGGTTTAACAATTCCAACTGTTTTTGCAGAATTTGGTCCTATTGTCGTTACCAATTACCGTCCTAGCACTGGTCGCATCGGTTTCTACGCAGATAAATCGGTTTCTGAGTTCGGCTACTTCTATCTGGAGGAAGTAAATGCCTGAGCGCATTCTATTTCCCGAATGGCGTAAACAAAATGAAACGACGAAGTACCCTTTTTCCGAAAAGGCAACACTAACCAGTCGTGCGGGTAAAATTTTGCTTGAAGGAACATTCCTTGACGCCAACTTGTATCCAATTGGCGGTACCGTTGGATTGTACTTGTCTAAAGTAATCGTTACACACGCCACAGTAACAATTTATGTCGGTAATGAAGGTACGACTGAACTTTGTTCCACAACTTTTTCTATTTTAAGTCCGCCTGTCACACTTATTTTACGTGATGTTTATGACCGTCCCGCAGGTGTCCTTGTTTCCGCAGAATATCGACTAGGTGTGTTTCAAGCTTTAGGCGTTGGCACCCACATATTTGAACGCAACAGTACAGAGTTTGCTGCCACGGTATGTGTGCCAGTACCCGAACACGGTGTTAGAGGAATTTTACTAGATGATGGTACATTTCTTGCGGGCGACGTATGGCTTGTCGGCGATGACGGCGTTGTACTGCGCAAACAACTTATAACTCAGAATACTATTTGTGGGGGCGGAATTCCGTGCACAGTGATTCGTGTAGATATCGTAGGTGATCCTTTATACCGCCGCAGGCTTTGTAATCCGCAATCATTGTTTACTACAGTCAATCCTATAAAAACAATGCGTTTCATTTCTGACAACATGACATTTGACTGTGCTTCTCTTGACGGTAACATCACCATTGGCGTCAACAATGCAGCGGCAACTGATACAATACTAAGAATAACTAATACAGAAACTGGACTTAAAATTAGCGTGGTAGGGTCGTAACAGCGCGTAAACACTTATAGGATGCACCGTGGCCAGAGCTGGATTTTTTGACGATAATCGCAACAGGGCGTACCCGTTTCTTACGGGTACTGTCGGTAGACCAATATCAGGGGCGACTACGCTTATCAATTTACCAAACTCAGCAATTGTTGATTGTGGTTTTACATTTGGACCTAATGTAGATTTTGATCACAAGCTTCACGTGGTGTATTTAAAACAATTACGCCGTGTGGGAAATGCATTTTTCTTTGAGTTTGCTTCAACTTGCCCTGCCTTGGCGTATGCCACGCTGACATTCACGCGAACAACAACATCTGATGCCTATTTGACAGAATTTACCGACAGCGGACTTGATGGTTTAAGTTTGTCAGGGTCAGAAGTCGATGCACTTATCGAGTCTACATTTCAATCGCTTTGGACAGGATTTCTTGTTACAGGTCCTTTAGATGAATTGACTGCGTTTGTAGCCAGCAATACAACTTTAACCGGTACGCTTGCAGATTGTGTTTTAGAGCCAGCGCTTACGCGTAGTTCATACAAATCTGCCGTAACGTCTATTAATGTAGCGAACAACGACAGAACACGGTACGAAAATCCAGACTACTGTCCCGAATTAGTGTGGCCTTTTCCAACAAACATTATTTTTATCGATTCGGTATTTTTACGTGACCTTGTGTTGTTTCAGCCCGGATACAACGCAGATATTAAGCAAAATATTCGAGATGGTTCTATTACGTTTGCGGCAAAAGTAAATGCGGGGGAAGGACAACCTTGTGAGGAAATTCCTTTGTTTGACACAGAGGTACCACTAGCAGGAATTAGTGGTTTGCTTTCAGGTGGCCCGGCCTGCGGCGAAACCATTCAAACAATCAACGGCGTCAGTAAAAGTAATTTTACAATACAGGGCAGTAACGGTGTTCAAATTGAATCCGTTCCTGAAGAAAATAAATTAATTATTGACATTAATCTTGCGGGTGTCGCTGTTGTCATCCCTGAATCACTTTCGCCAGCATGATATAGGTGACACCATGGCGGATGACGAATTAATTTTTGATCCAGACAAATGCGACATCGATGCCGTTACGCGTATTTCGCCCGGCGGACTTTTAACAAATGCCACGGTACCTCCACCGCCTGATGCTATTACCGAATGCCAACTTGTTCCTATTGTTGAGTTACCTAGAGAGTTTCCGTGCCCTGATTTGCTTGTAACCGAATCTAGCATTTTCATAGGGTATCGCGAAGACGATAGTAAAATAACTGAACCGGCGTTGTTGTTTACTGTCACAAAAGGAACATGCTGCGAATTTGATTTTAAGATTACCGTTGAAATTCCTGATGTCGTATGCCCTGACATGACATCTTTGGCTACAGATGGTCAGGCAATTACGGTCACAGGCGGCACACCCGGCGCATTACCTGACGGCAAGATTTATCTAACTGTTGTTAAAGATGATTTGTCTTGCGCGTTTGATTTTGACGTAGATTTTGACTTTACATTTAGTTGTCCTGCTCTGACCTCAAATGCTGAAAACGGCACAGCGATTACCTTTTTACAAGGTCCTGATGGATCCCAGCCTGAAGGTAAAATTTACTTAACTGTCACCAATACCGAAGATTGTGCGTTTGAATTTGACGTCAATATAGATTTTACGTTTAGTTGTCCCAGTTTGACGTCTGACGCTGAATTAGGCAGAGATATTTCTGTATATCAAGGTATTAACGGCGCACCTCCGGAAGGTAAGATTTACTTAACTGTTAATAATACAACCGATTGCGCGTTTGATTTTGACGTTGATTTTGACTTAACTTTTAGTTGTCCTGCGCTTACGTCTAACTCAGCGGAAGGTACCGCCGCTGTAATCACGCAAGGTACGGCAGGTGATTTACCAGAAGCCACCATAACGCTGACAATTAACAACACCGAAAATTGTGCATTTGAATTTGACGTTAATTTTGATCTAACTTTTAGTTGCCCGGCACTTGAGTCTAAAGCAGAAGAAGGCAACAGCATCGTTGTGACACAAGGCGTTTTAGGTGCATTACCTGAAGGTTACATTTATCTAAGTTTAATTAACACTGAAAACTGTAACTTTGAGTTTAATGTAGATTTTGATTTAACGTTTAGTTGCCCAGCGTTAACATCTTTATCTGAATCAGGTACGCCCGTAACCGTGACGCAAGGAATACCGGGAGCTTTACCTGAAGCTACGCTGTATCTAACCGTAACTAATACTGAAAATTGTAGTTTTGAGTTTAACGTCGAAGGTGACCTTACATTTAGTTGTCCTGCTATTAAGTCATTGGCTACTGACGGCGTACCGATTGTGATCTCGCGTGACGGTACAGAACCGTCTGGAAAAATAACACTTACAGTTAATACCGCAGAAAATTGTAGCTTTGATTTCGACGTAAACTTAGACTTGGCATTACCTTGCCCGACTATGACGGTTGCAGCACCTGCGGGCGCTGCAATTCAAGTTTCACCGGGTGTTGCAGGTAAATTACCAACGGGCACTATTTACCTGACAGCAGAGCCTTCAGATAACTGTAGTTACGACTTTGATGTGGCTTTAGATTTTACGTTTAGTTGTCCCGCATGCCTATCGTTGTCCGACGCTGGTACAAGCGTTACTCTTACACGCAATGGATCGCCCGCAGTTGGGGATACGGCGCCTACCGGTACTATTTATCTAACTGTTGAAAATACCGAAGACTGTACGTTTGAATTTGCGGCGGATCTTGAATTAGATTTACCCTGCGCCGAAATGACGTCACTTAACGACGACGGTATAGACGTTTATGTAGAGCGCGGTGTTGACGGTGAGCTAACCACGGGCACCATTTATTTAACAGTAGAAAATACCGAAGATTGCTCATATGAGTTTAAAGCTGATTTGGACATTGTGACTTGTTGTCCTGCGCTGACGTCATTGTCAGAAGACGGTACTGACGTTGAAATTACGCGCACAAGTTCGGAAGAAACGCCTGCCGGTAAAATATATCTTTCTGTTAACAACACAACAAAGTGCATTTTTGAGTTTAAAGTTGGTTTAGAACTGTCGTTGCCAGAACCCAGTTCCATTGTTTACATGGTTAGAGTTTCTAGTACTACGCTGACAATTAACGGTAATTATCCGGGATATATCATTGCTTATGATTTAGCGTCTAATACTTACGTTGATTTGACATACATAGAAATACAATTAATTGGCGGTTCTGGTGGTGGTTCTCTTTCAGTACAAACATACGTTGGTGTTTTAATTGGATCTACCGGCGGCGGTGGCCCCGGCGGTGGCGGTGGTGGTTCTCCACTTTACGGCGTAACTCCAAACGGCGGTACAGGCGGAGTTCTAATAGAAGTTACAAGTATAATTCCAGACGTATACGGACACTTTCCCGGCAAACTTTTAAACTTTAATCCTATAACTAACGCATTTACTAAAAGTCAAATTGAAGTACGCGTATTTGACGTTGACAATGCACCGCTTTTACAACAAATATACCTTAGCAATTTAGGCGGAAACGACGCTAATGGTCAATTATTATATTTAGTGAGAACTAGCGCAGACGACGTGCATATAAGAGTGTCTAGCAGTGAACAAGATGCTGACGGTAATTACGAAGGTTATCTTTTATGGTACAACGAAATTACAGGTTTATTTGAAGACCAACATGTTATTAAAATAAAAGAAATTAATAACGCTACGCTAGCAGAACAAAATTATTTAGGGCGTTTTCGCGGACTTATAACTACAGGTAGCCTTAGTTTGTCATACACAGGTCTTGATACTTATGCTTATTTGTATTCAGTACAAGCCGGTTCTGGCTCTGGCTCTAGCTCCGGTCCCGTAACCAGTGTGCAATGCGTTGGAAACATTCTTTACGTGACGTATGGGTGATTCATGCCAACTATAGTGCCGTTTACGTGTTACAACTCTCCTAATTCGCAGGGTGAAACAGCGTTGCCTAAACCTTGGCCGTGCTGCGGCTGGAAAAGTTCGCCTGTTGCCGTATCTGGAACTTGGTTTTGTTCAGCAACTCCGTCTTTCTATTGCTCTGGTCTGCCAACAACGCCAACTGCGTTTACTTTGTCACGCCAAAGCAATTGTGGCAAAATTTATCTTTATTATTCTGAAGACTTACCATTTTATGTGACCGTACAATTGTCGCTTTGCACGGACCCGACGGGAACTGTTATTGGCAGTGGTTTTGGTTTAAACATTGGTCCTAGTTTTAATCCAAATCCAACTGGTAATGGTTGTTCGTTTGTTGGCGGAAACTATAACGTCATGTTGGCGGGTAAAGTTGGTTTCGGACCAACCGAAAAAACTGTTGTAATTAACGGAGTAGCATTTTGAAAGGATTCATTGCCAATGCAATAACTCCGGCAGATTGTTTTGTAAAAGTGCTCGCCGGCAGTGCAATGCCGTCCGTCTCAATGCATGTACTTATTCAAAGTCGTCAAATAACGGAGCCCGTTGACAATCAGTCTGGGTATTGCGACAACGTTATGATTCCTCCATATTCCACAGCCGCAGAGACTATGGACGCAATTTCTTATGGGTCAGAAAACGGCGTCTCAATTTTATCGTCGTTAAAATTTGACTTGGCTGATATATCAACGTGGGATCCGTTTACCATCACTCCGTACCCCACTATACCTGCGTACACAGTAAAGTTTTACGGGCCAAGATTTAAATCTCCATCAACGTACATTCGCCTGACAAAGCGCAATCAGGTCACAAATCCTTTTCAAAATTTAAACAATGTTGATTGGGTAGATGCGTCGGATGACACGTGGGGACAAGACTGGTTGGGGAATTTAATGCCGGGAGGTTGGTGCTATAGCAACCGAAACGTGACAGAACCGATGAACGGGACAAGTTACTGGGAAGATGCCCGCAAAAGCACGGATCCGGTTAATGCAGTTGACAGGACGAGCGCAACAACAATACACCAAAATTGGATGCCATTTTGCACGCCTATAACTGCATATGATTCGTCCGGATCATCGTTAGGTACGTTTGACGGACTTGCGTTTATGGTGTTTTGGAATCTGGCGGCAGTTAAAAATCCGCGAAATCCTCCAGATGACGTTGTAGACAAGGCGCCTCCTCCGCTTAAACCACTCAGCCCCTACAAACAACTGTTAAACTTTGAAGTATGGATTTACTTAACAGCAAATCCAACCACTGCCGGTACTTTCAAATCTCCCCGCATCTCCCGCTTGCGCTATTGGACTTACACACGTACGGAAGAAGGAATTGTTAATTCACCGTTTGATCCGTATTTGTTTTTTAACGCCGCTGTTGGTCCTGCGTCGTCACTAATGATTCCAGTGACGTTTCAGCTACTTGACAACGCCAACAATCCCACGCATCTTACCAGTAAGGTGCAGTACATTGCTTTGTCTGCGCTTAAATTTGTTGTAGGTGCATAAAATGTCGAGTATGCCTGCGAGTAAGGGCACGTTTATCCTTAACGGTCAAGATGTACGATTTCCAGACAAACGGGTTTTAGTCGCTAGGGACATTTGCGCAGCGGCACCTGCATACAGTACTCCAGTTACATTTGACTGCTCGCTTGCTTGCACGGCTATCGGATGGCCAATGCAAATGGGCGTGTTAATGATGAGTTTTTATTCTGACGACCCTGATTGCCCCGCTGCCGGATTATATCCGTCTTTATATATTCCCGGCCAGCTTGCTTTGCCTCTTGCCTGCATTCCCGGCAACCCGTCCCCGGAAGGTATTTGGCAAGGACAAACATTCTATTCAGTGCAATTAATTCCCGGACCGCCGCCATTCGGTATGTCATTTAGGTTTCAGGCCGTCATGACTGTTGAATTAGATGCCAGCGTCAATGTATCCGTAACGATGGAACGCCTTGTGCCAAATAGCGAATTTAGTCCGCCGCCTCAAGATGGATCAAACGTTTATGTTACCTGTACCACATGGTCACAAAACTTAGTTCGATACTTGCCTGAGGGGTCAGATCCGTTGGCGCGCAATATCAACTGGATTATGACCAATCCAGCTTTAATTCCAGTTACTACAAATGGCGCATACTGCGAAACGGAAATACGTTCGGTCAGTATGAGTGTAGTACTTATGCCGTTTAAACTTGGATGTGACGGGACGTCTAACAAGGGAGCAAAAGCAGATTGTTCGTTAGACACTGGATACCGAACATACTCGTGTATGGCCGTATTAGTCGAACCTATGACGCCGGGAGCTTGGCCGGCGCAATGGACGCAAATGGGCACAAACAAACCAAACGACCTTCGGTGTTTTAGTGGTACCAACTCTAGAACAATAGCACCTGTCGCCGCAGCAAAGCTAGACCCGCCGCGCGAAAATGCAATTGACTTGCTAAACTGCGGATGCGGCGAAGACCCTGTTAACGGTGACAGACAACAAATTCAGTATGGTATTGCCGCTGGATACGAAGTGGTGTTGAAATCTGTAAACAAAGGAGAACCTTGTCTTTCCATTAGAGTTGGAGGCGTAGGCAATACATGGACAGTTGCGGAATCTTATGATATTGATTTGACAATATTAGCTGATACTGGGCATTATGTGCGCAAAGCAAGTTTTCCAACGGTTCCCGGCGCGCCCAAAGTCGTTGTATATGGCCTAGAATTTCCCAGCGGAATCTTGGCGGACTGCGTACCTATACCAACAGATCGCGGATCGCCAAGAGTAGTACCAATCAAATCAGAGTCCCCTCCTGCTACAAAAGAACGAACAGCGGCAAGGGCTATGATAGAAAAAATGCATCTGGTTCAAGTAAGTCCCTGCGTCCATCTTGGTGAAGCGTTGGAAACTCAAGCCTCGTGTGGATGCGGTGGCGGAGGTGCAATCTTGAGAGCGTGTGCAATTCACGGTAAATGTAGAGTTGCAGGTAATACAGTTGAAATGAATTGCTGGAAATGCGACGACTACGTTAAAAAAGAACAACCACGCTAGACCTCGTGTACATTTAAACGTGTCTAGTTGGCATAAGTACTTACAGAGTTCCCCATGCAACCTTACGTCATTCATAATCGTTGGGCCTTGGGTGACACCGTGGCCTTGTCAGCGGTTGTTAGAGATTTGAATCTGACGTATCCCGGTAAATACCGCATTTCTATGGCAGGAAGTTATTCGTCTTACTGGCGGTACTTTCCTTACGTCTACCCTTTAGATCCCAAGTTAAATGCTCCTGTCATTCAAATGGAATACGACGACGGCATTCGAGAATCGGTATCAGGCGTCAAACAGCATTTCGTATCATTCTTCCACAAGAAATGGAAACAACGCACAGGTATTGACGTTCCTGTGCTGCATCCAAAAGGCGAAATTTTTCTCGGTCCCAACAAAGAAGAAAAATTAGTTGCGGGCAGATACTGGGTTGTCGTTGGTGGTGGCAAAGTAGATATGACAGCCAAATGGTGGTTGCCTTCCAGATTTCAAGGCGTTGTAGATACGTTACTCAAGTATGGCATTAATTGCGTACAAGCAGGAGCAGCCTTTACGCGCAACGTCCATCCTGTGCTTAACAACGTGAAATACATGGTTGGATCTACGGATGACATTGCTGACTTGTTTAGATTGATCTACCACGCTGAAGGTGTCATCTGCGGCATCACATCGTTTATGCATATCGCCGCCGTGTTCGACAAGCCATGCGTTGTGTTGGCGGGAGGACGCGAAGAATGGTGGTGGGAAGGTTATTCCAACCACGGCCAATTCCCCGACACATGCGCTCCCGTTAAAGTGCCGCATAAGTTTTTGCACACGATAGGTCAAATGGATTGTTGTAAAACGTCGGGGTGCTGGAAAAAACGAACCGTGCCTATTGATCAAATGGATTTAACAAACAGCAAAGCAAAATTACAGTTATGTCTGCATCCTGTACGTACCGACGAACAACCGGTGCCTGAATGCTTAAACCGTATCACTGTAGATCATGTGGTGGAGAAAGTCATGGAATATTACGAAGACGGGACTCTACCTCCTATTTCGCAGCCATCCCGTAAATATTCACTAGAAAATGTTCTTCCTGTTAAAAATGTCAGTCAAACAGCCACTACGTTGGATATCCTAAAACCCGTGACAACCGCGGTGACTGTTAAGACTGCGCCCCCTCCTCCTGAAAAACATGACCTATCACAGGAAACCGAATTTGATCTGTTTGGAGTTATGGACAATCCTTACATCGGTGGCAAGTTTACAATCTTTGTTCTCTGCTACGGCGATCACACCGAGTTAGCTAAAACCTGCATTGAAGGCATTCTCAAAACGTTGCCCCGCAAACGCATAGATCTACGTGTCGGTTTAAATGCCGTATCTCGAGCTACGTACGATTTTGTGGCGTCGCTTGGACCCGTCGTTACAAAAATCTACCATCACGAAGACAATGCCAAAAAGTATCCAGTCATGCGTGAAATGTTCCACGATCCAAGTTGTCCTGTCACTACGCCATATCTTGTTTGGTTTGATGACGACACGAAAATTATTGATTCCATGTGGGCAGCGCGTCTAGCCGAAACAATTAACTTGAATCATCGAGAAGGTTGTCGGTTGTACGGTACCAAGATGTATCACGATCTAAGCGCCATGGCTATCGGCGGACACAGACCTGACTTATGGTTCCGCCAAAGCGACTGGTTTAGAAACGTACACTTGAGGCTGTCGAATAAACAAATGCTGGCATCTAACGGTTCTTGTGTAGATTTTGCCGTGGGTTATTTTTGGGCACTGGCAACTGAAACTATGAAGCAAGCTAACATTCCCGACGTTAGGCTTAATCACAACGGCGGAGATATTACCATAGGTGCGCAAGTACATCAGCTTGGTGGTAAAATCAAAGACTTCAATGCAGGAAAGAAATACGTCTGGTGCCCGCCCAAAGATAAAGGCGGACGTCGCGGTTTTTCTGAAACTTTTCCGTGGGGGCGTAAATAATGCAACTTGTATTAAACACGACGCACTTTTATCAAATGTTTGGTGACGACAATTTTTATAAAACTCTGCCACCCGGTTTTGAGCCTTTAGTGGAGCCTTGTAAAGAAAGTCACGCCCGAGCTTTGCGTATTGCCATGGGACAGGAAGAAGATCCTTGTAGCGGTTGCACAACAATTCGACAAGCATTGGATAAATCTGTTAACGCTTTAGGTAAACAGTTACATGCTGTTTACCGCGTAGATCCCGATGTGCTTCAACCGTTAAAGCAATATTTCTGCGCAAGACTCAAACAGGAAATTCGTGAGGTGGTGTTGTATTATAAAGATGCCGAAAACAATTCGCGCGTGTTGCGTTTCTAGGAGTAGCTCATGTCCGACAAAAGCCTGAAACTGCAACGGTATCAATCACAAGAAGTGCAGTACAAGCAAAATGCTGCTGTGCGTCTAAGAATTGTTGTAACCGACGCAACCAACATTGACGCCAACATCTTTGTCTTTTTAAGGTCACCGCTTAATCCGCATACTGGTGAAACGTCAGATATGTTTCAAACCATTGCCAGCCCCTACGACATGGAAGTTTATCCCGTTGATGAACCTGACGAAAACTCAACATATCCGTTTTTCCGCAGTAATATGCTTGAACTTGATTTTCCCTCTATCACGTTAGCGAATGACGCATGGACACGAATCGTAGCAATGACTCAAGCGCTAATCACGGCCAGTAAAAAATTAGATGTATTGTCTTTGGTGGAAGAAGTTACTGTAGGTGATGCGTCGGCACCAAATCCGTCACAGTCCCTATCAGATTCATTCTCTAACTCGTGAGGTGTGGTATGTCTACAGATAACCGCAAAAAAATGGTTGTTATAGAAGACAGCACTTTAGCCTCTATGGCTGCTAATGATGCGTTTGTACAAGAGTTTCCATTCTTGCAGCAATTAAGAGCCGTTCCTCGTGGTGGTTGCGGTGGATGCAACCGAAATAAAACAGCGAATGTTTTTGCAGCAGCTAAAAAATCTGTGGCAGGATTGGACAGTGAGCGTAAACGTAAACTTAAGGAAATGCTCAACACGAAAGAGTTAAGAATTACATACCGTTCTGGCGACGGTAAAATCCTTACGCTGGTATTTTAACAGCCTAAATCCAAGGCAAAAACGCGTCATATTCTTTGCATCCCGTTTATTTATAACGAGATGAGCAAGGAGGACCTATGGCGATTGTGCCTCGCAGGAGTTTCAACTTCCTCGATCTAATCGAGGAGCCGACAAAAGCGGTGGCACAGAAGCCACCAGTTCATGACGATATTATCGTCGCAACACCACCGACAACTCCGTCGGTGGTGTATAACTACACCCCGGCCCCGATAAACGTAAATTTTGGGCCGGATGTAGAACAAGTCCCAGTCAGCGGATTTGGGATTTGGTTTACGATGCTAATCATCTATGCACTAGGCTATGGCCTAGTGCAACAAGGCTGTGGACAATTAGTCCACTTGCTTGAGATCATCGCTCTGGGCACCACGCTACACTTGCGTGGCGCTCTATACCGCCGCAGACAATAAAATGAGTTTCCCCAGATAAATTGATTTCAAGCCCGGTATTGCGCTCAAACGCAGTACCGTGCTTGACAATTTATCTGGGGAACTTATCATATTTTCGGTGCGACAAGTCCAACCTTTTTCTTATGTATTGGAGTAATTGTGTTTAAGATTATTGAAAACGCTACGTCCTACACCCCAGACATGTCGCGTGGTACGGTAGTGGTCGAGAGTGATCATGGCATTGGAAAGTTTGCAGAAGCTATGGAAGAGTTGTCAGGTAACGAGGCTAAGCACTTTGCGCTTGCCTCCGTAGCGCATATGGGGCTTACACATATTAACGGCAACGTTATTGGGCCATATCCTGTCAACGCACAGGGCATAGTGCTTGACATGAACAATACAGAACTGCCACCAACTCATCCTGACAGGCAGCCAAGTCGTTATCGCATCGACGTACCGGTAACACGTAAATTCTGATGACACCAACTAAAACTGTATTAACGGCGGCAAAAACTCTAACCCATCCAAGGTTTGAGCAATTTTGCCGCCGTTTTTTGCATTTGACGCAAGACCAGTTAAAACAAGGGCTTGACGACAAAACGCAAATTTTAATTTATTTGCTGGAGTGGCTTATTCATCTTGGTCTGTTTTCAGATGCAGATCAGGAAATAATTATAAGCACTTACAGAGAGCAACTGGTAAAATGTTTAAATGTTTGGAAAGACGAAACTAAAGCCGCAATGACAACATTTGGTTTGACGGTTTGTGACGGTAAATACGTTGGCTGGACAGGTGAAGAAAAGTTCTTAGAAGTTTCCAGTGGTGATAAATTAGAAGAATTACCGCGAACGCCTGTGACGCTTGTCGTTTGCAATGTGACAGAACTATTCAATCGCAAGAAAGAATACATTCTGGCGATGGAGCAAGAGAATGAACGACAGCATACTCATGGGATCGACCCTGACAGTTCCACAACAAACACTTAGTACGTGGAAAAAACTTTGGACAGATCCTGAAACGTTTGCCACAACTTTGCTTGTCATGGGGCTTGATCACTACGGTCCAGAACTGCTGACGTGGCATCCAGAAACGATTCGATTAGAAATTGAAAGCGACTTTGCTCTTAAACTGCCAAAAGCAAATTACGATAGATTGCTTGCTGCAATTACGGTAGTAACGACAGATCTATTTTTTAAGAATGCTTCAAGGTTTGTGCAGTTAGCCAACGTGTTAGCCTTTGATGATTTCCAGCCCGATGAATTTGATCCTGCCGACGCCATGGAATGTGCGTGGGCAATTACGGAAGCTTTGTTGTTAAGTCCACCCGACGAAGACGATGAGTTGTTTTGTCTTGAGATTCGCAGATACATCGCATTCATACTGGACGAGCAAGGTTTTGTGCAGGCTCCAGATGTATTGCGACTTGCCGTCAAAGATTACGCCAAAACCGTGTCATACGATTTTACAGATGACCCGGAAATGTTTGCAGCTGTTAACGACGTGCAGACAGGAAAAAAAGACGCGGTAGAAACTACATTGCGTCTTTGTCTGTACGAACTAATGGAACAATTATCTGCGCTTAAATTAAAGCAAGGTTCAACCGACGAAATTGTTAAAAAGTTACAACAGCTTCTACGTAAGGGAGTAACCTCGTGACTATCACTGACAATACGCTAAGCGAAGTCTTATCCGCCGCAATGGTCGCTATGGGTTGGGATACGCGTAAGGTCATGAGTTTCTTAGTTGAAAAATTATCAGTACGCCACGATACAGTTGCAGAGCTTATAGAAGAATTTGAACAAGAGATTATTAGTAACACCCGTCCCGACATTGATCCTGATACTGATGATGATGTCGCAAATTTCTTTAACGAAACTGACTGAATTTTAACCCCGTCACAACGAATAAACATTGCCTAATCAAGGCTGGAGGAAGTTATGCCAGTGTACAAGTTTAATGACAAACAAGGGAACCGAGATCGCGCTTGCATGTGGGCCGTTCTTCACGACGGCCGCATTTACAACACGGCGGAAAGCACAGCGGCCAAACTAGCGGTCTTCAAAGCCGTAAAATTTGAAAAGAACGGCAAATGGTCGAACACGGACTGGGAGGTGCACACCAGTTCCGCAAAACTGATTGTAATGATGCCCCCTTTTGAAGGCTGGGGTGACGATTTGTCCCGCTGTATCCGGCACGTAATCAGTTCATGCAAAAGTTATTTGGGGTGGGAACCCAGTGAAGAAGAAGCAACATTATTCTTTACAACAAAGTATCCAAAAACTTTTGCGCGCATAACGGCAAAAGCCGCAGAGATTACAAACCTCGTTTAATTTTTAAGGAGATCAATATGTCTTTTATGGTTACTGGGAAGAGCATCAAAGGTCGTCCACTAATCACGGACTTGAATGCCGTAAGAATGGCAGCAAAACTAATGGGGATGGAAGTGCATGACCGCGCCACGTATCGGGCGCACCACGATTGCAGTGATGCGGTCATGGTATTGTCTTGTTCAGCAGAACAAGCCCGGCTTATCAAAGAAAAACACGGGCTTGATCCGTACGAGGTTGGCATCGTGCCCGACCCGGAAAACGCAGGGTCGTACTTGATTAAGTACGATGAGTGGAAAAACGGGTTTGGCTTGCACGATGTGATTGGTCATCCAGTGTTTAGTCAGAGCAAAGACGGTCGTGACGAAAAGACAATTGCGCCGCTATTGCAGATGCACTACCGCATGGCGTCCGATGCTATTGCGGCACAGCAACTAGGCGATCAAATTGAATTTATTCGGCAACCAGACGGCAGTTACGTGTCGCATACCAAACCCAACGAAGCACGCCTCAGCGTGTAAGGAGAAACCGTGGAACCAGTCATCGTTACGAAGTACGGAGCGGACGGATCGATCAGTAAAGAAGCGCAAGGCTTCGGCGGCAATCTTTGTCGCAAAGCCATGGCCCCGTACCTGCGGCGCCAAGG
>Ga0214168_1000132_pt1 | contig 29005 bp, 61 predicted proteins | sample LakMenepilimnion_FD_153002 | JGI IMG/M metagenome (GOLD analysis project Ga0214168, IMG submission 153002) | Freshwater microbial communities from Lake Mendota, WI - Practice 29OCT2010 epilimnion v4 | ecosystem: Environmental > Aquatic > Freshwater > Lake > Epilimnion/Euphotic zone | place: Lake...
GTGGTTGGTTTATAATGTAAAGATACGACATATCCCCGAGGATAAAAAATTAAACCCCGTTTTTTTCCAATTTATTTTTGGTCCAAAATTCCCCGGAGAAAACAAAGAATGCATACGCATAAAACCCCGGGGTTTCCCATCCTGGCTTGGCCCAGCCTGGGCAGGCTGGGGCTCGGGCCTTGGCTGGGGATGGATAGGCCTTACCAGGCCAGGCTGGACCTGAGGTTAATAACCCGACGGTTTGATGTGTTTTATGGTTGGTTTCGTTCGGGGTTTTCGTGTGAAGTGGAAAGGGTATAAGAAGGTAGGATTAATTTAATGGAAAAAAACATACTCAAAACCTTTACTTTATGGAAAAAATGAATTGAAAATTGCCAATGATGATATTTTGGTGGAATAAAAAAGGCCCTCTTTTATCGCGCGCTAAGAGTATGTTAGACATACTATGTTTTTGGGGGCCTTACCTATTTAAGCAAATAAGTTTTTACAAGGAATGATTATACCCATTAACCAATCGTTCTGCAAATTCTTTATCCCTAGTTTTTAGGATAAGGTTTTTTGTTTGTTCTACATGCCCTCTGTGTATCTCATATTCTGTTGGAAATTTGCGTTCCAACAAAACAAGAGAATCTTTACCTTTAACAAATGCTTGACAGGAATCAGGGTTTGGTTTCATGGGTTAGGTGTTACACGAATATACAAGTTATCGGAAATTCATTTTTTTCCCGGATCAGTGTAAAAACAAAGTGTGTGGAATAAACCAAATGAAATTGATTTGAACTCTCTCGAAAAAATGTTGTAAGTGTTGAATAGTTCTTCAAACTCAAAATACATTTTATGTAGAATTTCATTTGCTTTTTCCCTTTCAATCTTACCTTTCTCTTGTTCAATTCTAACATCTAATGCGTTCCAAGCCAACGAATATACTCTTGCAATTAGTTTATCTGAAAATACCCCACACAACTGCATATTAGCCAGAAGTTTATTGTGTGCTTCGTAGTTTGGTTGAAGTTTTTTTAATTCTTTTGGTGGTTCACCAACTTGATAATCTAAGTTCATATGTTTAGTGTTTGTTTTTACAAATATACAAATAAATTTCTAAATTTTCAAATCTTATCTACACTAATATACAAGTTGTAGGTAATGCCTTGAAAACCATTCCTCAAATTTCAATGCTTTGTCAGGAACATCTTTAATATCAGTATCCACACTTCTATTTTTGTATTGTTCCATATCAAACATTCTACCATTACTCCACGCCTTTCTAAGATGTTCCTTGAAAAAGGCACTACTCATAACAGCAGATATAAGCAATTGCTCATCGCTGTTATTAAGTTTTTGTTGTTTATTATCATTCTTCATATTATCAAATTTTGTCTGTTAATTAAAAGAGCAACTGCTCATATCTGCAAACCGTTTTAGCTAATAAAATTTACTACGCCTTTACCCATTTTTTACCATTGTGTTTTAATTCTACAACTTGTTTTAATTTCGTTTGTTCATCGTATGCTTCAACATTACTACTGTCTAAAGGGTGTTCACCCCATCTGCTGTAAGTAAGTTGTTGTTCCCACAATTCTCTTGCCTGTTTTTCGTCCTTTGCCATTATTACAACTTCTGCTTTAATAATGAATTTTTTAATTGTTTTCATAATCCGTAAATTTTCAAATCTTACCTACACTAATATACAAGTTAGCGGTCAGCTTTAGACAGTTCACTTTTCAGCCACTCTTTACGCCAATTAAGACAGTAGTTAATGGCATCTTCAAGTTTCTTAAACTCTTTACTATGCGGTAATTCCATAAACATTGAAATATCGTGAACATTACACACATCGTGTTTAGTTCTTGGACACACCCACCAATGAGTTTTTTTGTATTTAGTATAATCTTTGTTATCAGGTGGACAACCATCTAACCCACAAATAACATCAAAAGGCATAAAGATACCTTTCCAAACAACTTCCCAGCATCCACTACCTTCTGAATAGTTTTTGGGAGTTTTCAATGACCAAGCCGAACCGCTAACACGGGTTTGGCAAAATGGCTGTTCAGTAATTCTATTTGACATACCTATAACATAACAAGTGATATATGTTATTTGACTTCGTACAAGTGAAAGCAAATTACATATTCAAAGTCATCACCAAAATCTTCATCATCTAAATATTCACATTTAGGTTCTAACTTACCAATGTATTCACCCCATTTGTGCCAACGCCATCCCCCACCTTTGCCTTTATTTTCTTTATCTTGAAATACGGGTGTAACTGCAATAAAGTATTTCCTGTTGGGGTCTTCAATTTCTTCCTTAAAATACTCTTTTATTTGTTCAATACTATCACCAACACCATATTGTGCTTTAAGATAACTTGGAGCAAAAACTTCAAAACTTTGGTCAAATGGGATACTACCCATATCATCAAATTCTAAAAACTCTTCGTGAGAAAAATTAAATTCAATGTTACATTGGTAAACACCAATACCGAACTGCATCCATAATTCATCACACTGCGGGATGTATTCAAAATTGTGCTCTTTTGATATGGCACTTCTTCTTTCTATTTCTTTCCAATTTGGAGTTAAGTTTACTAACATTTGTGTTTCAAATTAAATTGTCTTATTGTCTAGAAAAAAGTTTTAAGTCTGGTGATTTATTTATTTAGAACTATCTTTGCAAATGACGAATCCACATTCATCTTTTGAATTAATTCATCCGTGGTCATATTTTTAGCTTCATTTAATATCTTCTCCTTTTGGTTTGCGATATTCAAATCAACTTTAGCATCTGCCGCCATATTTTTTAATTCGGTTACAACAAAGTTAGATAACTCATGTGGAATTTGTTTAGCACTAGAATCTGTTGTTAAAAAGTTCATTGTTTGACCACCCGCCACAATTAATAAAGCGTCTTTCTTAGATGGTGTGAACACCAAAAGTGCCCACCACAAAAACATAAAAGGATAACTCCACAATATCCATTTTCTAGATGATTTTGCTGTTTGTAAATAATCTTCCTTGTCACTTTCAGGGGTTTCAGAACTCAAATATTTACCACGACAAATAATATTAATAATAGTAGCTACAACAGCAATGGTCGTAAAAATAGCAACACCCCAACCAAATAGTGTTCTTGCATTGTCAGCTACTGCGAGCCAATAAAATAATTTTGTGTAATTCATAATTTTTGTTTTGAAAAGTTTGAGTTATTGATTTTTTAATAAGGGATTTCCTAATGCAATACTTCTAAGTGCTAACATTGCGTTATTATACTGTTTTGCAGTCATTGTATTTTCATAGTCTCGAAATAAATACTTCAAAACATATTTACATCTTTCTTCCAGTAAATCCTTTTCTTTGTCTAAATATTGTTTAGATCTGTTGTCTTCAATTACACCATTTGAATTCTCAAAGTAAATTTCCTCACCTTTAGAATCATATTCCCACTTTTCCCAATATCCACCTGAAATCTCAAAGTAAACTAGATTACCATTCGTGTCTTTAATTGCCAAGGAAGGATTGGCCTTAAAATCCCATTTGATTAGTTGTCCTACTGTTTGTTCCATGGTTTCACTTTTCTAAAACATACCGCATCATTTCTTGCATCTTGAGAATCAAAACTTTCATTTCATCCTCATTAAGATACAACCTACTGTTAGGTGTTTTATCATCTAATTCTTTGGTTTCTATGATGATTCCATCGAACTCTTCCATGGGGTAAATTCCAACATTCTGGGATTCTGTTGAAATAATAGTTTTGATCCAAACTTTGTTAGCCATTCCGTGAAAATTGATGTTTTAGTTTATGGTGTAAATATAGGATAAAAATGGAAATAAAAAAAATGGAACCCCGGAAATTCCGGGGCTCCTTCAATTTACTTCAAAATCAAAATTCTTTTTCCTGTTGAAATTTCTTGGGTCAAAATCATTTCAAAGTTTGGATTTTGAATCAAAAATTCCAAAACAAAATTCACTTTGTCATGAATTTGGGGTTGGGTTGGAATGGTTTGGACTTTTGGTTTTGGTTGAGAAATCTTTTTGAGACAAACTTGAACATAACCATGTTGAGCTCCAACAATTCTGGCAATGTCTTTGGATGAGAGTTCGGGGAATTTCTTTTTCAACCTCAAAATTTTCTGACTTTTTGTGGTTTTCTTTTCCTCCCTCAAACAAAAGTGAACATAACCAATGTGAACTCCCAATTTCTTGGAAATGTCCATGAATGACATTTTGGGATTTTCCTTTCGGATTTGCAGGATTTTTTCCTTTTTGAAAATTGGTTTGGGGGTTGGGATTTGGATGTTTTGCATAAGTGGTTGGTTTTAGTTAATGATGTAAAGATAATCCAAAACTTAGAAAAATAAAAATGGAACCCCGGAAAATTGGGGCTCCATTTCAATTAAACAACTGGACCAACAAGTTCGGTTTTGGATTTCCGAATTTTGAGGATGGATTCAAAGGAGTAGGTTCGAATGATAACCTTGTCAATCAAACCACCTTGTTCTCCCTCTGTTTTTGTGGGTAAACCTTGGACTTCTTCTTTGGAAATTTCCACCCCATCCAAGAGGTAGGTTGATTGACCGCCTCTCAGGAAAATACACTCAAGATATTCCTTTCCTTTGTGGGTGATGAAAGGGGAGTTTGGGATCCTTTCTCCCCATGCCCTAGGTCCTGGCTCCCAACATCCATTGGGGGAATCTGTTGCAAGGATTTCAAACACTCTGTTGGCTTCATGTTGCTTTGAAAGCCTCCGGTTGACCATGTTGAAGTAACCTTTGCCATTTTTGAAAATCATCACCCTTGAATTGGTGGTAAGTTTGGTGACCCTTCCTTGTTGAGGATTGGATTTTCCCCCAAGCAAATCTACTTTGACGAGGGTATCAAGGCTGACGATTTGGCAACCTTTGAAAGAATTGATTTGAGATTTTTGAAACATATGTGGTTGGTTTATGTCGTAAAGATACGACATTTTTACTAAGAATAAAACCAAAACCCCGAAAAGTTTTTCCCCAATTTATGGGGCTAAGTAAATTGTGATTCCACTAGGACTCGAACCTAGGACCTACAAATTATGAGTTTGCAGCTCTAACCAACTGAGCTATGGAATCTTTGGGTAAATTCTGTTTACGGTTTGTAGGGGTTTGTAAACAAAATTATGGTGGGTTGTTTAATTCATTTTTTTGATTTCCTCTATTAACTGAATAAACATGGATTTTGTTATATGTTCTTGTTTAACCCACATATAAATTATGCCCATCCTTTCATGGTAATCTTTTTTAGTTTGTAATTTTTCAATGAGTTCCTTTATCATTTAACTATTTGTTTTTTCTTCTTTTGACCCGCCCGCGTTCGACGTATGTTAGTAATATACTATGTTAAAAAGTAACACCTAGCCGTTGTCTGTTTCGGAACGTGTAGTCAGGACAGGATTCGAACCTGCACACCTCAGTGTTTTATAGTTCATCAACTATGCGTTTCCCAAATGATATGTCTACCAATTTCGCCACCTGACTATTTGTTTAACGATACGGTATTACATTATTTTCAATACACCATAAGTAATACTCTCTGTTGTCAATGTAATAATCTTTCATTGTTTCTATTTTTAATTGTTAGTAGTCAGGACAGGACTCGAACCTGTGCCTTGAGACTGACCCCTTGCTGACCTTTAGGTATCCACATCCTACCAGACTTGATGTGATATTTCTTTATCTGGGGAGCTGCTCTAACCAACTGAGCTACCTGACTGTGTTTTATTCCTCAATATATGTCCACTTTTTAATATCTTTCTCATCACAATAATCATCATATGATGGAAGATACCACTCACCATTTTTATAATAACACACCTCAAACTTTGGTGTGTTTTTTAATGATGTCCGAATCAAAACCCAACTATTATCTTTGGGAGGTATTTTGTCTTTTTTGAAATCTATCCAATTCATATCCATACTTAAGAATTAAACAATCTTTTATATTCACTTTCACAAGTATCTCGTTTGTTTAATGGGTGAACGTCATTCCACTCACCTATATCAACACATTTGACATCTTTTACCTTGGGGTAAATGTAACTAGTGTTTTCAATTAATTGTGTAATTTCTTGTTCACCGACATTTTTTATATCAATAACCAGTAATTCTACTTTATATGCTTTCATATTTTTATTTTTAGCAGTCAGGACAGGATTCGAACCTGTGGTGCAAGTTATTAGGTGAAGTAATACTCTTCATTCATCAGACTGAGCTGAACCTCTCATTACCTTGCCGACTTGTAGTAGTTGCGTCTGCCATTCCGCCACATGACTATTTTATTTTTTTATGCTGTCAACATTCTTATTACAACACCTAACAATACTGAGTAAATCATTGCGGTAATTGCAAAACCAATCATTATACCATCAAAATATGTTTTTTCCTTTTTCATAACTTTAAATTTTAGGATTTCTGTCTTATCCAAACCTCACCACATTTTTCACACTCTTGTCGGTCTTTAAAATTTCGTACATCATGCTCGCAAACCGATTTCATAACAGCAGATTGGCGTAATACTTTGGCATACTCATCGGCAAAGTTAAGTGCCATTTCTAAAGTCCAGTGTCTCGTTTCAATCATTCGAGTTGATTTGTAATATTCTTTTGCTGTCATAACCTTTATTTATGAACTGTGAGGTATTGACTTATCCTTTTGAATTACTTCTAGTGTATCTAGCTGTTCTTTCAAAGATTTAAGTTCTGTGTGACAAATTAATAACTGCCTTTCCTTTTCTTTAATATGCAATTTTACATCGTAAATTGCTTTCTCAATTTTATTCATTGTGTTAATTAAAAATTTTAGTAGTCAGACAGGGTTCGAACCTGTATGTCAGCTTTACATTTCGTTGACTGACCGCACCTTGAAGCGAGCGTCTATCCAATTCCGCCACTTGACTATTTATTTAAGTAAGCAAATCCCCACACTTTAGTATATCCCCAACCATTTTCTTGGTACCATTTTCATCAGTAATAGAATTTAGTTGATAGTGTTTTCCACTGTTGATTGCATCAGCAGTTAAAAGGAATAATGCTTGGATAAATCCATTACAATAAGCAGTCAATTCATATGTGTGTCCATTACTGCTTTTAAATAAGCCTATGTACTTGTTATGTTTCACTGTATTTATTTTATTAAGACAAATATACTATTGAAATGAGATTAGAAAAAATGAAACCCCAGGCCAAAAGACCTGGGGCTTGAAAGGGACCCAACCACAGATCCCTTTCGGGAGGGGGACTTTGGACTCCTATTAGTCTTCCCCCTCCTGGTCCATTTCTTTTTTACGTTCAAGACCCCCAAACAAACCCCCCATCATTTTCTGAATTTCTTCTCGTTTGTTTTCGAATCCTGCGTGGATTTTTCCAACAAAATAACCTGCCAGAAGAAGTTTCTTTTCGTAACGTGTTAGGGAACCAGGAACATCCAGTTCCTCGGAACGAACAAAGTTACCACAGTCAAGAATGGTGTCAGAAACTGAATCACATTTCTTAAAGGAATTCACACATTCCTTAGCCAATGAATCGAAACAGGAATCTGATAAACTGAGACCTCCGGAGATAGTTTTTGGGTAGAATGGTGCGTCATGCGGATGATTTGACATAAAATAAGGGTTTAAAGGTTAATGATGTAAAGGTAAGATAAAATTTAGTGAAAAAAAAATGGAACCCCGATTTTATAAAATAAATTTGAAATTGTTTTAGTAGTCAGGACAGGATTCGAACCTGTGTTCAGGGACTCAAAGTAAGTAACCCTCTGAGTTTGAATGGCAATCTTTTCGCCACCTGACTATTTGTAATTTTGGCTTTTCATTTAGTATCCACAGAGCCCAAATTACTAAAATGAACTGTGCTGTAGTCAGGACAGGATTCGAACCTGTGACATTGCAACCCTTATACTTCCCGCGTCCTAATGATTATGAACCGTGTTGTTTTCGGGATGTGATAAACCTCTTTCACATTACGCAATACCTGACTATGTTTCCCCACCCTGAGATTTGGGGTGAGTAGTCATTCTGGTTTTTTCCTATTGATAAAACCTACAGGGCATCCCCTATTAAAACAGTCACACTACGAAGGAGGGGCTGTGAGTGGCACCTTTAGCCCTAAGAACCGGCATTCCGCTGTCCGATTTAAGCGAGTCCATTGTTTAAGTCTTGAACCAAAGACTCTGAGTATCTCTTACTCATTGCAGTCAGGACAGGACTCGAACCCGTGGAGAACGGCTTGATAGTTTCTGCGCGAGGGCTACTTAATTCGCCACCCCTCAATCCTTGTTCTCAATTACGCTGCGGAACCACCGCCACCTGACTATATTTAAAGTAACCCAACTCAGAGGGGTATTTGTTACATTATCACAGCTTTTGCAAAGTACTCTGGTTAATTACTCCGTCTGTACCCAACTGCTTTATGTTGGCTTATAGCTGGCTATTTTAATGCAACTCACAACTTTATTTGTTGGAATTACTTTTTGTAGTCAGGGCAGGACTCGAACCTGCGGGAACTGTTTTGCCACGTAGGACTTATGTAGGCTCCACCATTTTGCCACCTGACTGTGTGTACCGTTCCTATCTACTTTATGAACATACGGTACCAGATGCTTCATCATGACCTTCGGATAGGTAAGTTTTGAGGATGAGAAGACCTCTGTGTTGTAAGTTGCCTACCATAAATGGTATCCTTTAGCATCTACTCAAGCAATTCCTTTCTCAAGGGAACAACACTAGCAGTAAGGACAGGCTTCGAACCTGTAAGGTCTCCATGACAGAGCCTATGGTGTGATTACGCTCACTCATCTTAGGGATGCGAACCCATTCCAATACCGTTTACCAATTTCGGCACCTAACTAAAAAAGAAGGTTCTGGATCGTACCTGGACCAATCAGGAGAACCTTCAAATTGTATATAAAAGGTCATTTATAATCCTACCTATATTTCCAAGATCCTTTGGAATATAGTAACCATCCAAGGTAGGCCTATACTCTGGCACTCCGTCTGTACTTGTTGGCCTAATCAATGTGTCATAGGTTTTCAGATACAGCGTTCAGTGTTACCCTCAGGACTTCTTCATCCTGCCCCCAAAGTTACGTGGGAACCTCACTTAGAAGTTTAAGTGTGTATCGTAGAATTGTCCAGTATTTCTACGACTTGTGGATTACAACACGACCAATTAAGGCCCCTTACCCTCTCAATCCATAATGAGGGACTCATTTATTCTCGTTCCCGACGTAACCTACTGAATACCTTCTGTGGTTATACGAATTTCACTTTTGTGTATCTTTCACCCATAGCCACGAAGACTTCCAGTCGTGGATCACACACCATAACGGATGAGTACTTCCGTTAATTGTGGGCTCTTTTGTTGATTAATAAGGATTCGAACCTTAATCCTCCAGCCCTGTAGCGTTTCGTGTTCCCGAACCTACCGGGGCCAGTGTGCCCATTACACTATAATCAATCGAGAGTTTCGAACCTCTCAGGTACCAAGGTAATTAATCTTGGACTTTGCAATCGGTGTGAGAATCGAACTCACTCAAAAGGACGGTTCCTTTATCAGTTACACAAAGTAATTACTCCTTGCTTTACCTGCCGTGTAACGTTTTGTGGCCACTCCGCGTTACCAAATGTCAACCAAAGACATACCAATTCCGCTGTCTTCCCAGCTGTGTGGGTTTAGTATTGACTTACCCGTCAATGACGAGCTCTTGCCCCAAACCAAGGCTAGGTAGTCAGGACAGGAATCGAACCTGTGAGTATAGGATTAGCGCTTAGCCTATACACATCTTATTTCTAGAGTGCGTCTACCACTCCGCCACCTGACCAAATAAAGGGACTGGTTACCCCTTAAGTACCGTTTTCCCGGTTGACGATCTTTCTGTTCACACCATGCCACTTTTTTTAGGCATTACAGTGACTGGTTGTTCCCTACTCCAACTACCAGAAAGATCTCGTTGAAAGCAAGGCCGGGTCTAAAAATGGAAAGCAATAACTTTCCAAATGAACCATTTTCCATTTTCAGTCTCCCGACTGAAGATGATGATTTTTCCAAAATGTCAAAGAACAAAATCTTTAGTAGCGGGTGGGGGTAACGCTCCCCCTACACACCTTGGGTTATGAGCCCAGGCTGCTACTAAGCTACCCGCATAAATATCTATCTTACCACCATGAATCGTACCAAATTGTGAATCCTTCCTTTAATGCCTGTGATGCCTTTTCTAGAAATTCAATGTCTTTCTCCTTCATTTCATCAGACGACTTACCAAAATTAAAACCTTCAGTAATGGGAAGTTCATCATCAATAACCAAAGCACCAATCCTATCTAAATCTTCCTGGGTAAGTTTGACAGGAGTACAGTTGAAATGATTTTCTTTACCTCCCTTTTCCCTGTAAATTTTTTCCATCAAACCATGAAGATTTGGATGGTTTCTCCAGTGAAAAAATTTTTCTGGTTTATGAATGGTTCCATCATTTTCCACAAGGAAATCTATTTCTTCATGGAAATCGACAGTGTTAGAAGGTTTGAATTCCTTCATTTTATAAACATACATATCTAATCCACCCATACTTTGTTTTTGTTTTGTGAAAGCAAATTTATGTAAAGAATCGAAATTAAAAAAATTAAACCTCTGTTTTTAAACCGGAAAATTTCAAAAATGTTTCTACTTTTTTTTCAGTAATCCAAATAAAACAATTACACCCAAAACAAAAAAAGCAAATTGTGAAAAGGAAATCCCAGACTCAATTCCTGCCAATTCTGTTAATAGCCAGTAGAAAAATCCAATTACTAAAATATTCCACAATAAAATTAGTAGTCCTGCTAGAACTACTAATTTAATGAAACAGCCAATCAAATCACTCATTTGATTTCTCCTTTTCTGAAGTAAAATGGGTTTTCCATTCCAGGTGATTTTTTGATTTTGTCCAACATGTGATTGTTGAATTCAATTGCAGATTCAAATTCTGGAACATTCAATTTTTCTGATTCCACCCATTCGAAGGGTAGAACCATCATTCTGGTTGCCAGTTGGGTTTTTTCCCAGAATTTGGTGACAACATTTTCCTGCTTTGAAAAACCATCAGCTGGAGAATTGAGGTAGGCATGAAGCTGAGATGGATTGTTGGGTTTGATGATTGCAAACATTCCTTTCATAACTCCATACATAGATTCATGAACCAAACCAACCAAAACCTTGTCTCCATTCTTGGCAAGTTCTCCAAGAAGCAATTCGATAGGGGTTGGTTGATAGGTTTGACCTGAATTGTCGTTGACAATTACTGTTTGTGGTTTTTGGTTTTTGTTCATAAGTGGTTGTTTTTAGTAAAAGCAAATGTACAATAATTCTTAGAAAAGTAAAAATGAAACCTCATTTTTTTCAAATCCCCAATTCTGCAAAATCATGAATTGTTGTACCTACTTCCTCCCCAAATACTTCTTGAATAGTTTTTAGTTCCCCATATGGAATATCCATATTATAAACAGAGATGCTATAATAAAATTCCCGATCTTCTTTGAATCCCATCTCATAAGTGAATGAATTGATTTTTTTCTCGGGTTTACTTTGGTATCTCTTCCACAATTTAAATTTGGGGTTTAGAGGTTCAACCCTCACATATTTGGAACCAGCTGAAACAACTTTAAAAACATCTCCAAGTTCATATCTTGGTCTGTAAGAATCTTTGGAAATTAAACACAATGACCCAACCTTAAATTTCTCTTTTGCTGATTGTATTTTAGTATTCAATACTTTGTCGATTGGTAAAAAAATAATACTGTTAGCAGAAATCGTAACATTTACATTTGGTTCATCCACCAAATAACCTTTAACACACAAATTCGATTTACTTCTCACACACATTTTATACCCGTGTTTGGAAAAAGAGGGAGAGTTAATTTGAATTATTTCACCTGGTTTTACTAATTTGTAATTGATAGCACCAATGATATTTTGATTAATTTCAGTTCTAGTAGCAACAAAATACTCTTGATAACCATACACAATTTTAGGAATCTCTAATTTTACATCTTCCATCAGAATTTCCAAAATATGGGGCGCATAACCATAGATAGCAGGTAATTCTGCTTCAAATTTTTCCCTTGTAGGTTCAAACCTAACAATGTTACGTGCTAATGAAAGTCTAGTTCTAGGCATAAGATTTAATACCGTAAGAATAAAAGAATCAAGTGAACAAAAAAAATGAAACCTATCTTCTATTTCTAAATACTCCCACCAAAATTAAAAACACTACCATAAAGAAAATCACATATTCTCTATCCTCTGGTTTGTTTTCAATTGCCGCTTGTATCACAATCCAAACTGATTTTCCAATTAATTGGATAACATACCAAAAGAATTTAGCAATATCTCCAAATAGGGGAACATTGATTATAACATACCCAAAGGCAAAAAAAACCAACAACCTAAATGCTTGATTCATTTTTATTTGGTTTGGGTTTTCTTTAACCTTTCCTTCTTGGCCTTCTCCCTTCTTGCTATCCAGGCGAATTCAGCATTAACCCTCTTCATTTCCCGATCTGCTGCCTTCTGAAAAACGGTGGAATTAAAGGTTGATTTTTGGGGTGTTGGTTTGGGTTGATTCCTTTCGTTTTCGATTTGGGTCCAACGTAAAACTGGATCTTGGGTAACCTGTTGGGCAAAGGTTTGGATACAACAGATAAGGCAGAGGAAAAAAAGAGATGCTTTCATAGGGTTGGGTTTCGCGAGCGCTGAGTATGTTAGTAATATAGTATGTTTTAAAATGTGTTGTTGTCAATTTGGGATTTCTCTTCCGTGTTTATCTTCGTAACTTCCTCGTCTTCGTAAGAAATTCTAATTTCAGCTTCTCCGTATTTCACAGAGGTAATTTCAAGTAAAATAGAACCACCGGGTATATTCCAATTGTACAAACAAACTACCTTGTCAAGATTAAGAGCCAACATCTCGTGACCATCTCCTTCTTCATAAGGGTTTCTAAAATAGAAATATTGATCGGAATGTGCACCGTATTTTTTGGTGAAAATTTCGATGTATTTATTCAAGGAAGCCTTGGTGTCATACCAATCTGTATGAGTCTCGGCTACCACTAAAAATTTCCAAACCAATTTTGATTTGGGAGTTGAAACTGTGTAAATCTTACCGGTTTTTCCGCCGAAAGTACCTTCCCAGGTAATAACATTACCTTTGGATGATTTTTGAACAAATCCCTTTGCAATAAAGTTTTTCTTTGTGATTTCCAAACTTTCTCCTACCCTCATGCCGTTAAACTCGACTTGAGAGTGTGAAAGAAATGGAATTAGAAAAAGAAGAGGGATTAAAAGAAATTTTTTCATGGGTTTGTGATTTGGAAATTAAAGTTAAAGTGAATATGACGATTCTTGGTTGGCAAAATAACCAACCTCCTGTAATTCTGTGATTGCTGCCTGGTCCCATTTATCGGGAAGACCAGATTCGATTTTCAACATCCACTCAACGTGCTCCTCTTTGTCCTCATCATAAACAAGGGCCAGGTCAAGATAAGTGCCAAAGTCGTGGGGACAATGTAAGGTTTTGAATCGTGCTCCTTCGGGAGGAACACCATGAATTCGAAGTAACTGCCGGGTAAATGCCTGGACTTCTTGTCTTGCCCTGGTGGAATAATTTTCAGAGCCAATTTGGGCACATTCCTCTTCGTGAGGAACTGTGGTTGCTAATTCTAGAGTTTCTAACATGTGTGTGTTTTTATGAAGGTAAATGTACAAATAAACTGGGAAACAAAAAAACGAAACCCTACAAAACTAGGGATTTTTAATCAATATTTTAAGAACATTAATTAATAATAAATTTACTGAAATTACTGAATGATGTTTCAAAGTATTCATCTTCAAAGTATTTATTTGAATATTCATTTTTTTCATATGGAACATAAAATCTAACATCTTCATTTTCCATTTTTCTTATAGGAAAAATATAAGTTGTATTATGTACATATTTTGGATAATTTAATTCATTTTGTATTAGGTCCAAAAATAAGGTTTCTTCATATTCTTCATAATATGATCCTAATTCTACTGTTAGTTGTGTTTTTAAATCTAGATTAGTCTTTATATTTTTAAGTTTATTATATTCAGTTTCTTCAAAAATATAACCATACATAGTTTTAAATTCTCTCCAATTATACATTATTTCCTTATATTCATAATTACCATTCCATTTTTCAACTAATATAACATAATATCTAATATCTTTGTAAATTAAAACTTTAGTTTGGATTGATATAAAATTTTGTTCATTATTTTTAGACATCATATAAGAACCTTGTAAATTACTCCAAGTTTCTTTCCATTTTTTATCTTCACAAATAACATTCTTATAATCAATCCATTCTCCAATTGTATGGTTATAAGACCAACCAATTGATGATGTTAATTGAAAGGAAGAGTCAATAAATTTCAATTTTTGTCTATTAACCCTATCTTGAGCTAAAGTTAATAACGAAAGAAAAATAAAAAAAATTGTTAAAATTTTGTGTTTCATGAATTCTCGTTTTTTTAAAATCCCTTTTTTTACATGTCTCTTTCTTCTAGAAAAGCTTGAATTTCTTCCACCAAAGCTGGATCCTCAATGGAAAAACCATCTTTGTCTCTTAACTGAAAATCTATGACCTTTCCTTTTTCATTCAACCATTCCTTATAGATAAGCTTTCCTTTAGAATCTTGAAGGATGAAGGTTTCTTCAGTAATAGGACCTGAAGTGTCGTGATTCAAAATTTCAAATCTCATGAGTGTGTGTTTTTATGAAGGTAAATGTACAAATAAACTGGGAATCAAAAAAACGAAACCCCGTTTATAATTTTACAAGTTTAAATTTTTCACCACCAATTACGATTTCTTTATCTTCACAAGGTTTAGGCCGATTATCTATGATTTTACCTTTTGAATCCTCGTAGTAGATTCTATTACCTTGAGAATCCCACTCCTGCTTTGACCAATATCCATTTGAATTCTCAAAGTAGATTAATTTACCTTGAGAATTCCATTCCTTCTTTGCCCAAAATCCACCTGAACCCTCAAAGTAGATTTCTTTGCCATTCTTGTCTAGTATTGCCAAGTTTCCATTGGTCTTGAAGTCCCATTTGATTTGTTGTGCTATTGTCATACTTTTACAAGTTTAAATTTTTCACCACCGATTACAATCTCTTTACCTTCACAGGGTTTGGGTCGTTTGTCTATGATGTAACCATCTGAATCCTCATAGTAAATTCTATTACCTTGAGAATTGTATTCACGCTTTGTCCAACCTCCATTTGAATTCTCCCAGTAGATTACTTTACCATTCTTGTCTTTGACTACCAATTCACCATTGGTCTTAAAATCCCATTTGATTTGTTGTGCAATTGTCATACTTTCACGAGTTTAAATTTTTCACCACCAAATTCTACAATCTTACCTTCACAGGTTTTAGGTCGGTTGTCTATGATTAGACCATCTGAATCCCCAAAGTAGATTTGATTACCTTTAGAATCGTATTCACACTTTTCCCAATCCCCATGTGAATTCTCCCAGTAGATTAATCTACCTTGAGAATCGTATTCATACTTTACCCAAAGTCCAGTTGAATCCTCAGAGTAGATTACTCTACCATTCTTGTCTTGGATATCCAAGGAACCATTGGTCTCAAAATCCCATTTGATTTGTTGTGCGATTGTTTTTATACTTTTACAAGTTTAAATTTTTCACCACCGATTAGGATTTCTTTACCTTCACAGGGTTTGGGTCGTTTGTCTATAATTCCACCATTTGAATTCTCGTAGTAGAGTTCATTGCCTTGAGAATCCCGTTCATACTTTGCCCAATCACCATTTGAATTCTCTATGTAGATTCTATTTCCTTTGGAATCCAGTTCCCTCTTTACCCAAAATCCACCTGAATTTTCATAGTAGATTTCATTTCCTTGGGAATCGTATTCTCGTTTTGCCCAATCCCCAAATGAATTCTCCCAGTAGATTCTATTACCATTCTTGTCTTTGATTGTCAATTTACCATTGGTCTTGAAATCCCATTTGATTTGTTGTGCTATTGTCATACTTTCACAAGTTTAAATTTTTCACCACCAAATTCTACTATCTTACCTTCGCAAGACTTGGGTCGTTTGTCTTTAATTAGACCATCTGAATTCTCAAAGTAGATTTGATTGCCTCCAGAATCGTATTCATACTTTGCCCAAAATCCATCTGAATTCTCAAAGTAGATTACTTTTCCTCGAGAATCGTATTCACGCTTTAACCAATACCCAGTTGAATCCTCAGAGTAGATTGGGTTACCATTCTTGTCTTTGATTTCCAAGGGGCCATTGGTGAAATCCCATTTGATTTGTTGTCCTATTGTTTGGTTCATTTTCGGATTTTTACAAAGGTAAATGTAAGAATAAAAGGGGAAACAAAAAAACGAAACACACAAAAAGTCTTGAATTTAACTTCATCAAAAATTGGATTGTTTTTTACATATCAATAGAGAAACAATGGTTCCAATCATCTTTTGATGGATTTTCAGAATAAAACCATGAACCATTACGGAAAAGAAAAATATTAATTGGTCTAAATAAGTCACAATAAAACAAAAATTCATTCATGTTTTCGAAAACCTTGGCTTCTGTTCCAGTTTCTCCCTTATCTCTTTTATATGCAACTGTAATACCTACAGCGGGATTTTCAAAATCGTGTGATTGACCTTGTTCAGGAGACAATTTCTTCTCAAGATAAGATAAATCTCCTAACCCCAAAATTTGAGATGCTGCAAGTAATGAGTTGTAGTGGGTGTGAAGCATGTGACCCAATGCTTCTGTCTGACCAAATTTAGAACAGTATATCGCCTCAATAGTTCCATTTGGCATTTCAACACCTATAACTGAATGGTTTTGCATAATTATATTTTATTAATGAGCCAAATGTAGAAAACAAAATTGGATCAAAAAAATTAAACCCCACAAAAAACCCGGTTTGAAGACCGGGTTATTTTGGATTGGATTTAAACAACTTTGAAAATCAATGTTATTCTTGGATTCATAAACATTCCAGATCCAGATACAACTGCTTTACAGTGATTTAAGAATTCTGGTGTGTATTTTCTCTTATCCGGGTCTTCTAAAACCTCTTCACATTGATCTTTTTCAATCTCTGGATTTTCATTAAAGTTATTTATAAAATCTTCCAATTCCCTTTTGAAATCCTCTGGTGAGATTGAAGGATCTGCTGCAAATATTACCATTCCATTATCACGTTGACTAAGATTCATACCATTTTGGTCACCCCCAATTATTTCTTCAACACCTTGTTCAAGGTCTAATGTTTCGCCAGGGGTTGAACCTTCTAAATCACGCAGTTTTTGAGAGGGATTAGTGTGATAGGTTACCATATAAGTGTTAGGTTGTGTCCAATCAATGGGGGAACCGTCTTTTGTGAGTTTTGAAAAATCACCAGTTGCTGTGATAATTGGATTGGTTCCAAAATTTTCGAATAATTTAATGTGTTTCATTTTTTTGTTTTTTTTTTATATATCTAAATGTGAGGAAGAATTTTTGGTTGGTTTCTATTTCAGATTCTTGGCAATAACTTCCCATTGATTTAAAATCTCTTCCATCATATTTGTGCCATTTTTCAAAATTGCGTAGTAGCATTCTTCATATCTCAGTTCCTCAAGATTCTCCTCCAATTCACTCACAGATTTAACCAAACCATGTGAAAGATTTTCCAAAAAATTTTCCCAATTTCTTTCAATGGGTGCATTGTTGTAGGATTTCACTTGTTCTAGGGTTTTCTGCCATACAGATTCTTCTGCTTCTTGCAAAGTTAGAAAAGTTCCAACCGGATCTTTCTCACCCCTATATAAATTGTAGTACATAACAAGGAATGGTCCTGAATTAGATGAAGCCCCAAAATTTTCGAATAATTCTACGTGTTTCATTTTTTATTTTTTTTTTATATATCTAAATGTAAGAAAAAATTTTGGAGCAAAAAAACCAAACCCCACAAAAAACCCGGTTTGAAGACCGGGTTCTTAATTTTTGTATTTTAAAGTTTTGTTTTTTAATTTAAGTTCTCGTTAGCACTGCGTATATACGCAAAACGTTATAAGTAATAAAACAAAAATTATGAGTTTATTATATTAATTAACGATTTCTTACAATTTTCAATAACTTCATTTGAGACATATTCATCTTTGTATGTTTTTAATTCGTCCAGGTAGAATTTTGATAATTCTTTTAACCCTTCATCCGAAGTTAGAAATCTATAACCGATCCTTCCAAGTTCATAATCAAAATCATTATCACCCTGATTTATTTTAATAAACTTAATTAAGAAATCTTTATCAAAATTACCTTCATTTGGTTTTACTTTATATCGTTGAACTCCACCATATAATCCTTCGTATATGGATTCAAATAAATCATGAATTCCCATCATACCTGTAAAAAAATCAATAATAATATTATTATAATTCATACTTTCTTGTTTTAGTTGTTCGTTAATAAACTGACTTAGAGTTCTTTTAATATTCTTTTTCATATTTATTATTTTTATATGTATAGTTTTAATTTTTTACCCACCCACTTTTGAAATAGATGTTTTAGTTGCCCCACATTTAAAACCATCATCAAAAATCAAATTTACCATAGCACTATCATTTTTACCTCGTTCTACCCAAGTTACAGTTGCTATATCACCAGATAATGCCTTATCATATAACCCATCATGTTGTCCAGCCATATGTATTTCTCTTTTAAAATGTTTGCCTAACGCTTTTTTCATCATTTTTTCGTAGCTTTCCATTTGATTTTTAATGATTTCAGGATTGACTAAAACCTTATCACCTTTTTTAAAATCAGTAGTTATTTCTTCATTCAAGAATTGTTGCCAGTTCTTTACTTTGTTTATTTGTTCTCCCATTTTTTGCTATTATTTTTATTTTTTATGTATCTAAATGTAATTAAGAATTTTTGACCAAAAAAATCAAACCCCATTTTTACAATCTAGAAATCGGAATCCTTGGAAACTGTGTTACCTTCTTTGGTTCCAAAATAATAGGAAAAGATCATAAGAACCAAAGTTCTAATTAAATCAAAAAGCTGGTCGCTTTGTTCTGGTGAAAGTAGGGATACTTTCCATGCAATTGTTTTATCCACAATAAACAAAGCAACCAAAGAGGTAAAAATAACTAAAATGTATCTTACCAAAATTTCTTTGGTGCTTTTAGCAAACATCCTATAAACAAAAAAGGATGTGCCTAAGATAAATCCTAGAGCCATGAAAATCCCTAGCATCATAATGGTGGGAGAAGAGGAAAACATGGATTATATATCAAAAAAAAAGACCCAAACTTTCGTTTGGGTCTGGCGTCAATTTTAATTCTTTTTTTTTAAATCTGACCTTCTGGCTGGGGAGAATTAAGACCCAACAGATGGCGTGAAGACTCTAATAGATTAAGGTAGGCTTTTTCTCCCATTTCCTCTTTCAATTGTTTTACAAGTACTTTTAGTAGCATTTGCTTTTGCCACTTGATGTAGGCATCCTCGGAGTTTTTGATTTCTTGATGCACCCCGAGGATCCGATTCCACAGATAATTTGAAGTTTCAGACATTTGTTTTTGGTTTGGTGAAACAAGGTTTTGATTTAATGAAGGCAAAAGTAACCCAAAATGTTTAAAAATGTTTATATTTTGTTTAAAATATTTATTCAGTTAACAATTCAACCTTTTGTTTGTTTAACTTTTTACTTTAAAAGTTAAACAGGATTTGGATTTCCCGGGTCCCTGCTCGGTTTTGGATACATCCAGCACGGGAATTCAAACTGGACTACCCCACAAAAAAAGTGCTCCCTGAGGAGCACTTCCAAAAGTCAATAACCCTTTAGAAATAAACTTTTGTAACCTGACTGCCGATGCAACAGTCAGATGTGGGATTACGCCAAAACCTCTTGGGCGTGTGTGGCGTTGGTGTAGAAAGTACGGGTTGAACCGTCTTTCCGAACTCTTACCAGCTGTGTGCCAGTAGAATCAGTAGCCTGTAGAAAATCTAAAATGACCTCAGAGCCTGGACGCATACGAGCTGGCTTTTCTGTGTTCAGTGCTTTGGTTGGGAAAACATTGAGATGATTTTGTGTCGTCAGCTTCAATGTCTTCTGAGCCATTTCAGTTACTTCTTGACTAACGGATTTTTTGCTCGCAGCTTTTACTGTACGAGCTGGTGATGGGGTGATTGGGGTTTTCGATTTTGCTTTCGGCATTTGATTTTAGTTTAGGTGAAATGATTTTGAAAACAGGGCAAACATACGGTGTAAATTAAATAAAAACCCCGTTGTACAAAATTTTGTCGAAAAAAAATTTATAGGATTCAAAACCCCCTCCCGCGCCGGGTGTATCTTACTAACATAACATCTTTAAAGAATACCAGACCTAAAAAAGAAAGGATCCCCTGTTAGAATTCCTTGTGCCAAATTTCGTCTAATAATAAACGATCCTTCTTCTAATGTCTTTACTTTCATTGGCGGGTATTCCAAATCATTAACCATTCTCAAAGGCATTACCATAGGCCTTGTTGACAACATGGTTTTTTCCCAAATATCAGAAATTAAAATTTGAAACCTTTCTTGGAGGTCCAAATTTGTGTCTTGAGATTCCAGTAAAAAGTTTAAACTTCTGATTGGACCGAAGTGTGAATTAACAAACGAAATAAGTGTTGGGCTTGGAGTTGATGAGATCATATAATTTTTTATTTGATCCAAAGGTAAAAAGAAAATTAAGGAATAAAAAATGAAACCCCACAAAAAGGGCCAGACTTTTGCCTGGCCCTTGGAGGTGGAAGTCTGATTACTTCCGGTTCAAACCAAGTCCTTGAAGAACCATGGTGTTGGTTGGGCGATTTTCCATGTGGAGAAAAGCCATGTCCAAAACCTCTTCTGACAGGTACCAACCATCAATCACCCTGGAAACAAATCCTGGGGATTTCTTGCAGATGTCAGAGATTGACTTGATGTCACCTCTCTGCAACCTTTGGTTGACAAAGGCAAGTTTGAAGGTGTACTTGTTGTACCCATTCATCTTTGACTTCTCCTTTGGCTTCCGGCCCCTTTTTGGGGTAGATGGAGCAATTGGGAAAAGGGTGGCAACTGGAGGTTCTGGAATTTGAACCTTGGGTTTCTCTGCCACCTTAACCAATTTTGGTTTGCGAGCAGGCTTGGTGTCGAACTTCTTGATGGAACCTTCAACCTGGGACTTGGTGGATCTTTTGATCCTGCCTTTCAAACCCAGAATCAATTTCCGGGAATAAATGGAGGTGAGGGTTCTGCCAAAGAAGTTGGCGATTTCCGCGGAGGAAAATCCTCCTGCGACCATGTTCTTCAGTTGGGTGTCCTGCTCAGGAGTCCAACGAGAATGATGGGTTTGGGGTCTTTTTGCCATACGTGATGGGTTTAAAGGGTGGAAGAAATAAAATTGACAAGGCAAATATACGATGGTTTGATTGATAAAAAAAACAAATTTACCAAAAATGCCATTAAAAAATAAAAAAAAATTTATTAATGGACTTAACTTGTTGTAAATGAACAACTTAAGAAAACCAGCAAATTAAATTTTTTTTCTGTGCCTACGACAAACAATTATAATAGTTGAATTTCCTTTTTTACATCTAACCAAAATTGGTAGTTACCGAACTCCTCTTTTAATTTTCCGTTTTCTTCCAAGTAATTCACTATTGGCTCAAATTCAATAGCACTATCTCCAAAAGCTTTTCGCCATTGAGCAACGGTCACCATTTGGTTATCTTCCATTCCGTCAATTCTAAAAAATCCATAGTGAGCATCTAACCACTTGCCCTCTACAACATGACCACTTAAGTTTGTGAATTTGAATTTAAGTGAGTTAAATCCTTTTTCTTTAGCATATTCTTGTAGTTCTAAAATTCTCATTTTAATTGGGTTAGGGGTTGGGCGTGGATGAATGTGCGAGTTATCGGCAACCCTACGACTACTCTGTAGCAAGTTTTATAGCATTGACTAAAGGCATTACTCCTTCGCCTCCATTTTGAGAAAGCATAAATTCAGGATAACGACCTTCATCTGCCAATTTCTTAAATTGTTCTTTTGCCCATTCACAAGCAGCAAGTAATTCATCAGCTACTTTCTTATCTACATACTCGCCTGTTTGGTCATTTGGTTTACTTACTTTGTATCCTACAAATAATTGCGGGCTGTAAGTTAATTTTAAAGGTTCTTTACAATTGTTCATTTTATGTTTGTTTTTAAGTTAATAATTCCGAAAGAAGGGCAGCCGATAACAGCACCTACCAAAAAGGTGGGGGTTGGGGGGTTAGACAAATATGCGAGTTATAAGCAATTATTTTGCCTCAATACCATCCCAACAAGACTTACAGCAGTATCCATCAAACTTTTTGTTGTTATGAAAGGTGTGACAGTTACGGCAAAATAACTGTCCGCTTCGCCTTATAACAACAGGTTTGTGAAATAAACCGCTTTCGATTTGTCCGTAAGTTGGTAGTGATTTGAATGTTCTGTTATTCTTCATATATTTCGTTGTTAAATGTTTACTTCACAAACCTGCAAACCGTTAGCAGAAATAAAAATTACTCCTGCAATGCTTCCAACTCATATCGTACCAAAGCCATTTCGTCAATTGCTCTGATTTGTTCTTCAATCTTTTCACGTTCTTTAATCAATCTGATTATTTCTTCGTTGTCTGTTACTTTTGTCCAATCTATCATGTCAGTAATTTTTATCATTTGTGTTTAATTTTGTATTAGTGCGCTCTAAACAGAATTTACAATTCCCTTTGTGGGTTAATACTACCAATCAATTTCAATCGAATATTCACCTGCTTCAATTAAACCTCTTTTATAAAGGTCATTTGCAACAGTATGTATGTCTGGATAAAAATTTCTATCCCACCATAACTTAATACCATAGTCGGTTCTACCAGCAACAGGTTCATTAGGGTCACGTTCTAACCACTTTTCAAATTTTACACCCATAGTTTTACCATTTATTATTTCAGGTATTTCATCATTCATTTCATCATCACGAGTGTATTCACTTGGTATTGTAAGATGGAATATTCCCCTTGACCAACAACCATTTTGTTGTTGAAAACTATACGGCTTACCGTAAGTGTCTGAAACTAATTTATTCCAATCACTCACTTCAATCATTTTTACATTTTTAATTTTTATCATTTGTGTTTAATTTTGTATTAGTGCGCTCTAAACAGAATTTACAATTCCCTTTGTGGGTTAATACTGTTTGGTTACCCCAATCGCCAAGTAAATACTCGCAACTATCTACCTCTACTATTATTAATGGGTCTTTGTCTTTTCTTACCACAAAGCCGGATGTGTTTACTTCGCGGCAACCGCAAGAAAGAATAGTCATTAGTAGTGTACTGATAAAGGGGAATGTTGGTTTCATAAGGTGAAATAAGCAATAAGACACAAGATGGCAAGCACAACGAATAGTGCCAAAAAAACAGGTAAGCACCCGTATTCTTCAATCATGTGACCGATGGCGTTTAACTGGGATAGAATCATGGGTTTAGGGGTTTGGGGGTTAGACAAATATGCGAGTTATACGCAACCTTGACGAAAAACAATCAACTGACTGCGACATTCTTCATAAAGCCCATAATCATAGTCATCTCCTTTTCTTGATTTGTTTAAAAAGAAATCTACTGCGACTATTCCACTTTCAATTGCTAATAATCTATGGGCTTTCATATCACCCACTCCAAATTGTGCTATTAAAAAACTATCAATCAATGATTGTGCTATTTCTTTTGCGTGTTCTGTTCTGTTGTACATATTTATTTTGTTTTAAAATTATAATCAAAAAGGCTGCTTATAACAGCAGTTTGGCAAGATGTGGGGGTTGGGGGAAGGAAAACTGGACAAATAAAGGAGTTACCTGCAAGGCTACGAAACTGCATAGACAGACATTCCTATAATAACCAGAGCGTGTAACAATTGGTCAAATCCAAACACAATCCAATGCCATTTATTAGCAGGTGATTGTAGTGAAGGAAACCAGCCATTCATTCTACCTTTCCAAACATCAATTATAAAGTGTGTTACCCATTGGAATATTACTAAGTAAGCCCAATCGTTTGTAAAGCCAATAAACCATCCTAAAACAAGCGACATTAACATAGTGTGCATTGCAGCGTGAATGAATATTGGAAACAATGGCTTTCCAAGTCGCTTTGCATTAAGCATCCAAGCATTTGATAAATGTGTGTAATCTGCTAAAAAATGGCAGATAAATAATCCGATTAAAATTTGTGTTTGCATTTGTATTTTAAATTAAATCGTTTAGGGGTTGGACAAATAAACGAGTTAGTGATAATTAAAAATCACAAAATTGTACAATTTTCAATTTCATAAACCTTTGGATGTTTTTCTTTTAGTTTATTTATAGCATTTTCATAATTTTCAGCATAAATTAATTCATAACAAATTGGATATTCGTCACCAATACCTAAACTAAAAGAAAGTAAATAAATATTAACCTTTTGTGAATTTTGTGATTTTTCACTCTCCCTAACATCAGATATATTCAATTCCGAGTTTTCTTTAAAACTCTTAATTATGTTCTTTTCCATATTCTATATTTTTTATCATCAACCGTTATGAGAAATGTTTTGTCAAAGCATCCTCTAATATTTGTATAGCTGTTTCTAATCCGCATTCCATCCCTTCTCTCCATTGTCCTTCACTATAATCTAATGGGGGTGATAATTGCCTACTACTTTCAAGTTGGCTTTGTAAATCTGCCAAAACACTTCTCATAACATCAGGTTGTTGCAATGTGGTTTCGGTGGTATGTGTTACATCTTCCATTTTAAGAAATTTTTCGTATTTTTCTTCCGTCATTCCGATTGCTTGTCTTTCCCATTCATGTTCACCTTGTTCACCATAAATTTCATATTCAGTCATAGGAGATTTTTTAACATCATTGACCATAAAAATAAAAAAAGCAATTCCTATTAAAAGGAGAACAACCAATCCAATAACTGCTAGTAATGTGATATCCATAAAATTTACTTAGTTTTATTTTCGTATTTGCGTTTGCAAATATACAAATAAGTTTCGAGATTTCCAAATCTTACCTACAAAAATACATCATATTCCTGGTGTGTGGATGAAGGGAAATTGGACAAATAAACGAGTTATAGCACATTTAATTATCGCTTAACGACTGGCCGAAAACTATACAAGCTAAACATACAGGAAGATACCATTTCCAATTATCTGTTTGTGTTATCCAAAGCGATGATAAAATCATCCCACTTGTGATTATTGCAACTGTGTTTAAAAATTTCTTTACTTTTTTCATCGTTTTAAAATTAACGCCTTATAACAGCAAATTTGGAAAATGTAAAAATTGGTTTCATGGGTTAGGGGTTGGGCGAATGTGCGAGTTAGGTGCAAGGCTCTGCCAACCATCCACCACAAGCAGACCAAACCACCCAACCACCATAAGCAACGTGCATACCGCCAAAAAACTTTGAAACAGATACAGACCAAGTGAAGTAACCTTCTTCAAGTGTTTGTCCTGTATCAAAATGTTTAAACTTATTACCCAAATGTTTTTTGGCTCGTTCCAAGACAAAAGCCCTGCAACTAACACGGGTTTGGCAAGATTGAGGGGTTGGTTTCATGGGTTAGGGGTTGGGGGTTGGGAAGGAAAACTGGACAAATAAACGAGTTATGTGCAATTTTAAGACACCCACTTATGACACCTTTTACAAGCGATTTCTTTTGGCTCGTTAGTGTCAGGCGTGTATTTCCTATGTCCTACAATTTTGCACCATAAAGGCAAAAAAGTATCTTCAAACATTAGTTTGCGCTGGTGTTTTATTACAGACCAAAAACGGTCATAGTAATATTTTTTGTTGTCAGGATACTTTCTTGCTAATCGCAGTATCCAAAATAAATCGCAAGTTTCTCTTGATGTTGACATTTTTTTATTGATTTATGGTTTGGAAAAGTGTGTATTTACCGCATTTTGCAATAATAGTTTTTACTTTAGGCGCGATAAGTTTCTTAATTCAAAATGAATTTAAGAACCAAAATCAAAATTAGAATTAAACCAAACCCAAGAACGCTCACCAAAATTACAATACGTTCTCCCATAGATGATATCCCTTCGAATTGGATTTTGCCCTCATCTTGTTTGTATGGAATAAGTTCCTCCCTCATTAATTCCCTCCAAAGTTCGGAATTACACTCTTCATTATCACATAAGAAGAAAAAACCAAACTCTCCTACATTCACCCTTCTTTGGGCTTGCTCTTGGCACTGACAACAGGTGGATTGTTGTTTCATAAGGATATGTGGGTTTAATTGTGTGATCCCGACTGGACTCGAACCAGTAACCTACTGCTTAGAAGGCAGTTGCTCTATCCATTGAGCTACGGGACCTGGATTTATTTTGGATCCATTTTTTCGTATTCTTTTTTGACCTGTGCCTGAAAATTTTCCACGTTTGCAGAGAATTTACCGTAGGCAGCTCCTGACATGAAAGCAAGAATTCCAAAAAGAATGAAGGTAATTAGTAACAGCATAAGTTTGTTTTTTTACAAATATAAGAAAAAAACTAATATGATCGATTTCCAAATCAAAAAAATGCGGTCCTACGACCCTACACATCGGGATTAATTTCAGCCCAAAACAACTTTACAACACTTCCCTTTATTTCTCCATACACACAGTCACTAAATTCGTAGGCTGGCACAAAGGAATTCAAATCTACCCAAGCCCAATCAGCATCATGGTTTGGGAATTGGGCCATGTACTGACCCTCTTCGTTTACCATCAATAATTCTCTTTTTTTGTCATCCAAAAAAGTTCCCCCGGTGTATATGTGTTTTTTCACATCCAAAATTGGTGGTGTTAGCATTTCGGGCTTACAAACATTGTCCTCTAATAAATTGCGGAAAAAAGAAATTGGATTCATGTTACTTATACAGCAGAACCAACATTTGATTTCGTTTCCACCTCCTTTAAAACCTCGATCCAATACAGATGCATCACAATCAACTCTGGGTGGATTTCGGTACAGTTAATTAAGGATTGTATGTTTTTTAAACAATCATTTACTGTTTTTTTACCCAACATCTCTTTTGCCTTCTGGGAGGGAGAAAGTGCAGGCAAATCAAACAAAACAGATTGGCTCATAGACTTGGTTCAAATTGAATTCTTCTTGCTCCGGATTTCATTTTCGTGATCGCCTTACGGTGAATGATCTCTGCCTTCTGTTTTGAAATTCCAAATTTCAAACCAATTTCTATGTATGTCAATGGGTAATCATATCCCACTCCATGATGTAATGTCACGATGTCTTTTTCTAAAGGAGTTAAAGAAAGCAACAACTTATTAACCATCTTCTTTTCGTCATCCTTGTTCAACACATCTTCTGGTGTATCTTCACCGGAATCAATTATCTCATACAGGTTAGAGTCTTCTGCTGTTTCTAGGGGCTTGTCCAAAGAGACAGACACAAAATTTTGGCCTGTCACAAATTTAAAGGTATCAAAGGTTAGATTTTCTCTTTTGAGTTCTTCCTTCATGTATTCAAATACCTCCATCTCTGTGGCCTCCCTACCAATCCTAGCAAAAAGGTAACATTTCGCATCCTCTGCTTTTTGAACTAAACGTAATTGATTGGGCGGGATGTACACTGTTCTTTTAAACTTCTGTATGTAAAGAATCATTTCCTTTCGGATATGCCAAACAGCAAAGGAGATAAATCTAAATCCCTTGGTTGGATCAAATCTATCTGCTGCATCCACCAGCCCCACGTTGCCCACAGCCACCATCTCCTGCTGTGATTCTTCATTACTAGCATACATCTTGGCAACCGATAACACAAACCTCAAATTTGAGGTAACCAGCTTTTCTCTGGCTTTGGCATTACCATTAAAGGCCTGGGTGGCTATTTCGTATTCCTCATCTGGTGACATGATGGGTATTCGGGATACCTCCCTCAAATACACCTGGGTTGAAAACTTCTGGCTGAGAGTAAATGTCTCAACTTTTTTAAATTGTCTCATGCCCATTGAAGTTCATTCAAAATTTAAATTTCGTCATTTGAAAAAGTGGCAATCTTTTGTTTCTGAACCCTTAGTACCGACTTTAGGTTTTTGTGATGATTGGAAAGTTTGAGGGCGAGTTGTCCCTGGAAATCAGAATCCTTAGCCACAACCTTCATCCACGAATCCAAAAAGATATCGAGAAATCTGGCCGAGGATTCCAACTGAATGGGTGTAATACAGGATTTGATTGTTTCCTCTACCTTCACGGCATCAGAGGTCAATCTTGAGAAAATGGGCTGTGACATATCAAGGGTTTAGAACCCAAGATTAAGTCAAACGAACCAAACAAAAAAATTTAACTTCTTTTATTTTCCCTGCCCAACGTATTTCTTCTGGTAAAACTTGCTTCTCTTATTAGAAGAGGTTTTGGTTTTAGCATGAATACCTCTTCTTCTCTTCTTAAAAGAATCCTTGTGGGAGTTTGAACTCGTTTGTGATTTGGTTGCCATTGTGTTTGAAATTTATTTTTTGCACTCAGATGGTTGAAAACATCCTTGTCCTCCACCCTCAACGTACCCTACCCTGAAATCCACATCATGACCCTGGGTGTAGGGAGACTCCTGCCCACATACAACACAAAGGTCATACTCGGGGAAGGGAAGCTCGGGCTGGGACGTCTTAAGGGATCGAACAAATTCGTTCTCTCTGTTTTTCTGGTTCCAGTATCTTTCCTGGACAATTTCCCCTAGGGCATAGGCATTCGGGGTGGCGAGGATCTCTACCTCTGTGAGTGTGACTGTGATCATGTTCGAATTTTAGAGGGTGTAAAACATACTATCTTAGCACCATACTATATCTATTGTTTCGATTTTTCGGGTCCACAGAGGACCTGCCCACAGGTACAGGCCT
>Ga0214168_1000133_pt1 | contig 29004 bp, 27 predicted proteins | sample LakMenepilimnion_FD_153002 | JGI IMG/M metagenome (GOLD analysis project Ga0214168, IMG submission 153002) | Freshwater microbial communities from Lake Mendota, WI - Practice 29OCT2010 epilimnion v4 | ecosystem: Environmental > Aquatic > Freshwater > Lake > Epilimnion/Euphotic zone | place: Lake...
TGTATTATCAGATAGTGACACAGAATCAGTAATACAGTTGTTGGTAACAAAATTAAAATTACCATCAGGCGGTGCAATTACAATTAGATCAAAATTAATTTCCTGCTCCCCACTACAACCATCTATTGTTGGATTATTTGCTAATACTTGAAAATTAAATGTCCCAACTGTATTATAAATTATATTAGTATCTAAAATATATTTATAAATTTGCTTGCCATTAATCAATGTTGAATCAATCGGCTTGGGTCCATTTTCAACAAAATCATTATAATTTTGCACTTTCCATTTAAGAGATAAAGGCTTATATGGAAGTGTTATGGTTGCTTTAAATGGACTCCCTTTACAGGTAATCGGATTTTTTTCAATTGCATATTCGTTATTGACTGAAAGTGTTTGGTATAAGTCTTTCACATTAGTTCCAGCACTATACATATATGATTCAAAGCTACCGAAACCATAACAAAATGCATTAAATCCAGAATCCGACGTCAATCTTAAGCTTAAAAAACTTCCAGCAACTAAAAAAGACTCTTGCAAATAAGAATAACTTGAATTTGGAATTTTGATAAAACTTGAATTAGGCGCGCTTCCATTAATTTTAAAACTAGCAACCCCCTGATCTTTTATAATTACGTTTACATATTGTTGTTTAATATTGAATTTAGGAGTTTGAAATACAGTAACATCATTTATATTTTGTTCAACGGGATTTAGAATCACCATGTCTGGATCCCCTTGATTACCGTTAGGTTCACCTACCCCATTTTGAGCATAGGTATACTGTGCTATACAAATACCCTTATCTGCAGATACAAAAAAGGCTTCCGAATTAACATAACTAAACTCTTGAAACTCACCTGCACTTAATTGCGTAGGAACGCCATTCACTGAAACTTTAGTATTATTCTCTTTTGCTAAAATTCTAATGATAAATTTTGTTTTACTTTTTAAGGGTGTAATAAAGTAGTTTAGTCCCCAAGAATTAATTGGATAACATTGTTGAAACAATGGATCTACGCCATTAGAACTTCCAATCCCTGTACTTGTACTACCCGAAAAAACAGCAATTTTTTTGCATTGACTTCCATTTACTGAAACAGATTCTATGGAAGAACCAGTAATATCTAAATCATCTTGAAATGAATAAATGGTGCCAGCTTTTGGTAAATCTACTTCATAACTGCTACCAAAAAGTATTCCACTTTTTCTTAATTGAACTTTGATTCTAGTATTATCCTCCACTGCAACTACACTAAATTGTGATTTTCTATATTCCCCTACTTGAATACTTCCTACATCGGATTGGGTATATGAAATAACCTGATACCTTCTTTCTAAAACAGAAGTTGGTAAAATTATTGAAGCAGCTGATCTGGCGTTTGCATAAAAATGTCCATAAACTACAACATTAGGCTTACCCTCATCCACTAAAATTTTAATCCCTTTGTCTAAAACAATTTTATTCAAATTGGAGCTATTTGCAGATTCAGCACCGCTTACATATGTGCTTGCTCGATCTAAAATAAATTCTTGAGGTTGAAATGCTATTATGTTGAAAGGACTTGCTACACCATTAATAATAATATTCCCACTAGTATTTTTATCAGATGTAATATATAAGGATAAATTTGCGAGACTACCAGGATTAGGTTGGTGTGGAGGAAATAATACCCAAAACTCCCTTCCTTTATTCGAAAAGTCCTGAGCAATGGAAACACTAGAAGAGCATACCCCAAATATGAATATTAAATATTTTATATATAAAAGTGAAGGGCGCATTACTATATTCTAATACTGTTTGTTAACAAATATAAATGTAATGAAAAAAGGCAAAAAATGAGCTAAAAAAGGACAATTTTAACCCTTACCAAAATCAATAGTATTGAGCCAACTGATTAATTGATTGGCAAAGAATTTATTGATGGGCGTTTTTATGGTTAAGTCCTTGTTGGCAATCACGATAAAGTTATTATCGCTGTATCCTTTGTTTTTATATAATGTGTAATTAAGATTCTTAATATTAAACTCCTTTTCCTCGTCACTAATAACCAATAAACCCGCTTTTACATCAGTAACGAATTGTGAAATTTGCTCATTAGATTTTAAATGAATGGTATCCTGTTCCTGCTTATATACAAATTGTTGGTTTTTATAAACCACCATAATACGATATTCTGAAGCTTGATTACCAGCAACATTTTTTACATAGATGCACTTTAAAGTTCCGATATCCTCTGAAGAAATGACACTTGATTTAAACTGCGCGTGAGTGTAATTATTATAAAAAAAAGACAGTAAAAGAATGGCAAGGGGGAGTAGCTTTCTCATGAATGATGGGGGTTGTAAATTGGACACGAAAATAAATGATTATTTCAATCACACACAACTATATTTGTATTAATTATTCATATAAGAATTACTTCTATAATATTTAATATATTAAATGTAATTTTGATAAATAAAAAATGATATATGAAAATTGCGATTTGGTCGGTAGGAAAAGTAGATGAGTCCTATATCAAAGAAGGCGTTGCCAATTTCACCAAACGCATTGGGCATTACTATCCTATTGAATGGCATTTAATCACACCATCTAAAGCAAGCGATCCTACTCAAATAAAAAAAGAAGAAGCGGTCTCCATTTTTAAAACATTAGCACAAAACGATGTGTTAATATTATTAGATGAAAAAGGTAAAATGTTATCATCCCCTGGCCTAGCAAAATTAATCCAACAAAAGGCCAATCAAAGTGCGCATCGCATTGTGTTTTTAATTGGGGGTGCTTATGGCGTTGCAGAAGATATTAAAGCCAAAGCACAATTTACTTGGTCATTATCTGAACTCGTTTTTCCCCATATGCTCGCGCGACTTATATTAGCAGAACAAATTTACAGAGCTTGCAGTATCTTAGCCAACGAAAAATACCATCACGAATAATTACTAACTATGACCATGAGTATAACTTTATATATTACTGTTTTCACTGTTGCTATTTCAATTTTAGCAATGTATAATGATGACTTATTGGGAAAGTTAATTTTTCATCCTTATACCGTTCGCAATCACAATGAATGGTATCGTTTTATCAGTTCAGGATTTATTCATGCCGATTTTATGCACCTTGCATTTAATATGTTTTCCTTTTACATGTTTGGAGATTATGTGGAACAATATTTCAATATGATATTTGGATCCTTGGGCAGTACCTTATACATAATACTATATATCAGTTCCTTATTAGTATGTTTGATACCCACCTACTTTAATCATTTTAAACAATACAACTACCGTAGTTTAGGCGCCTCCGGCGCCGTATCAGCCATTGTATTTGCAGGTATATTTTTACAGCCAACAATGCAAATTGGCTTTTTTATCATCCCTCCGATTATTCCAGGATTTGTGTTTGGACCTATCTACCTTGGCATCACTGCTTACCTTTCTAAAAATGGTCAAAGCGGGATTAATCATAGCGCACATTTATGGGGCTCCATTTATGGTGTAGTATTTTTAATCATCACCAGTTATTTTATGGGGAAATATAATGTACTTGCTGCTTTTATGGAACAGATCAGCATCTATCTAGCAAGGTAATCATCAAAACAGATTTAGTTTGCGGGGTCATTTTATAGCGATCATCAATGCGTTTCCCAACCACCCACAACAACTTATCTCCCATCGTTAAAACACCAACGCGTTGCTTAATTGCGGGACTTAGTTTTAGGCTACCTAAAAAATGATTCAGCTTCTTTTTTTTACGAAGCCCTAATGGATAAAAGTAATCGGTTGCTTGCCAAGTTCTATATAAAAGCGGCCATTCAATTTTATCAGCATCTAAATAAGCAAAATGCGCTTCTTTATTCATCTCGCCCATATTTGCAGCGTCCACCGTTTCAAAATGTAATAATCCATTATTGGTTTGCAAATCACCTTCACCAACATACACCATCATATGTTCGGTTGATGCATTATTAGGAACGACCTGAATCGTATCATTGAATTTTATAAAACGATGTGTGGGAGTGGCTATATAGGCGCCATTACTTGCATCCAACAACTTATGTACTTCCACAATTTGTTGCGGCTTAAATCCATAGAATTGAATAAATCCCCAAGTATAGGTATGATTATCCTTTACTTTTTTCCAATGTTGTATTGAAATGGTTTCAATACCATGCCGTGTTTTTTTTCCTTTTTTCCAAAAGGCAGCAATCGTATTATTGACAATTACTTCTGCTTCTTTTAATCTTGCCACTGTATCCAAAACATTTTCTGTTGCTTGCGTGTACACTTCTTGAATTGCAGGCAGCAACTTATTTCGGATTAAATTTCTTGTATAGTCATTTTTTTCATTCGAACTGTCTTCCACAAAAGTCAAGGAATATTCCTTAGCAAATTGCCTTATTTGGTTTTTGGTATAGCCCAATAATGGTCTGCAAACAAAAATGCTATCATTGCGAAAATCAGGAATACCGGTGAGTCCATGTAATCCGGTACCACGGAACAATTGCATTAATACTGTTTCCACCTGATCATCTGCATGATGCGCAGTGAGTAACACTACTTTATCATTACTATCCCCGATACTTGTTTTGATTTCCTTCATCAATTGATCAAACCAAGCATACCTAATTTCTCTTGCAGCCTGCTGAATACCCATCTTATAGGTTTCTGCATAGGCCGCAGTTTCAAAACGATTCACTTTGAATGGAATTTGCAATCGGTTCGCGAAATCAGTGACAAACTGCTCATCGCGCTTACTTTCCTCCCCTCTTAATTGAAAATTAACATGCGCAATGGTACATTTTGCACCAAGTAAATGCATCAAATAGGTTAAACCTACACTATCCAAACCGCCACTCACTGCTAATAAAAAATGAGTATGCTTTAAACTAATGTCTGGAAACTTTCTTTCCCATTGTTCCTTAAAGTTTTCCAGGGTTAACATGCTTAATTATTTTTTTTGCTCTTTAGCCCAAGCATCTTTCAGTGTAACGGTGCGGTTATATACTAACTTATCCTTTGTACTTGTAGTATCCTGATAAAAATAACCCTTTCTTACAAATTGAAAGCGCATATCAGCTGCATCATTTAACAATGCAGGTTCCCCCCAAGCTGTTGTAATGGTGTGTAGTGAATTAGGATTAATATAATCCTTAAAATCACCTTCCGCATTGGCTACATCTTCTACACTAAATAAGCGATCATATTCATTTATTACCACTGGAACTGCATGTTTTGCACTCACCCAATGTAAAGTACCTTTTACATGAAGCCCTGAAGTATCAGCGCCACTTTTACTGTTAGCAAAGTAGCTTGCATAAATAGTTTGCACTTTACCTGCTGCATCTTTTTCAAATCGATCACACTTAACGATGTAGGCACTTTTTAAACGCACCATCAAATCAGGACCCAATCTAAAATATTTTTTGGTTGGTTCTTCCATAAAATCATCCCGCTCAATCCATAACTCATTACTAAACGGCACTTGTCTTACACCACCTTCTGTATCCTCTGGATTATTTTCGGAGCTTAACATCTCTTCCGCTTGCTCATAATTAGTAATGATTAATTTCACTGCATCCGTCACCACCATTCTACGTTGTGCAATTTTATTCAAATGCTCTCTCACACAAAATTCTAATAAACTAAAGTCAATAATATTTTCACGCTTTGCAATACCTATACGCTCACAAAAATCACGAATACTATCAGGCGTATATCCTCTGCGACGCATGCCACTAATGGTAGGCATTCTTGGATCATCCCAACTTGTAACATGTCCTTCGGTAACCAATTGTAATAGTTTACGCTTACTCATAATAGTGTAAGTCATATTTAGGCGCGCAAACTCATATTGCTTGGAAGGAAAAATACCTAATTGCGCAATACCCCAATCATACAAAGGACGATGTGGTATAAATTCTAAAGTACAAATGGAGTGTGTTATATTTTCAATAGCATCACTTTGTCCATGTGCAAAATCATACATTGGATAAATACACCAAGTATCTCCTGTACGATGATGCTTTGCCCTTTTAATTCTATATAACAAAGGATCACGCAAATGCATATTCGGACTTGCTAAATCAATTTTAGCGCGTAATACTTTGCTGCCATCTGCATACTTACCTTCCTTCATTTCAGTAAATAAAGCTAAATTTTCGGCAACAGTTCGGTTTCTGAATTCGTTTCCAGTGCCCGCCATGGTTGGCGTTCCTTTTTGAAGGGCAATTTCCGCTGGACTACTATCATCCACATAGGCCACTCCTTTTTCAATTAACTGAATAGCATATGTATATAATTGATCAAAATAATCTGATGCATAACATTCCTTTACCCAATTAAAACCCAACCATTGCACATCCGCTTTGATACTATCCACATATTCCGTTTCCTCAGTTGCCGGATTAGTATCATCAAAACGTAAATTAGTAGCGCCACCAAAACGGGTCGCTAATCCAAAATTCAAACATATACTTTTGGCATGCCCAATATGCAAATAACCATTGGGTTCGGGCGGGAATCGAGTCAAGATGGACTTACACTTTCCTTCCGCTAAATCATTCGAGATGATTTCTTCAATAAAATTTAAACTTTTTTCTTCGCTCATGAGTCACAATCAATTCGGGTAAAGGTACAAAATAGGCTTCAAATACCTACCTTAATTACAAAACAAACTACCCCCGATAACCATAGAGCTTTTGAACTTCCTTGACAATTTTTTCAAGTTCTTGATCATCCCCTCCGGGATCATATTGTTGCTTTAAACTACTTCCAAATACAAAGGCAACCGCCTGCCACACCCCAGCACTTAATCCACCCTTAAATTCTTTAATTAAGTTATAACAGTTATTACCCGTTTCTCGATTAATGAGCTTCATTAATACCTTTCCCTGATACACCGATAAATTGGTGATTTTATCTGCAAATTCTTTTTTTAATTCCTTTTCCCTTGATTTGATAATTTGCTTACGCTTGTTTTCATCTTTCACATTAGCCAATTCCGCATTCACTTCTGTAATTACTTTACTTGCCGATTTTGCATAGGGATAAGTTACATAAACCGCATTGCGAAGCCTTGTCCAATCCTTCCAATACTTTCTCCAGTAATTTGTTTGCTTTGCATCCACTTGTACCGTAGGCAACCAGGATTGTGGAATGGTATCCCCTTCAGGGGTAATATAAGCTTCCACTCGAATAGTATCCGAAAATTGTTGTGCATGACTCATCACAGGACCGAATCCCATAATGACGATGATGACAATATATTTTTGGATTTGTTTCATTAATTTAAATCGTTCCCTATTTATAAAATAACTCCCGTTTTTTAATTAATACCCTAATTGTAAAGAGGTAACCTTTCTTATTTAGATTTTAACTTTTTTAATCGCGCATAGGAGGACATCATAAATCCAAGGGTCATGACGACAATACCCAACCATAAAATATTTATAAAAGGAAACTCATACACTTTTAAAGTAATTAAATTAGTCAGCGCCGCAGATTCTTTGACCCCAATTTCTAAAATACCTTTCTTTTGATCTACTACTTTATTAAAGCTTAATACTAAGTTTTGTGCCTTTACCGTATCTAATTCTTGGTTCAAAGTCATCCCTTCTAATAGGATGCCTGGCTTTGCCTCATACTTCAAGCCCTCTTTTGAGGTAACCGTCATTTGCAACACCAACTCATTGGTACCCGAGGCCGCTTTGGGATTTGGATTAATTAAAACATTATCCAACTTAATAGTTCCATTGCTATAAAATATGGAATCTCCAATCGCAATTTGATGCGGCTTGAAGCTGATGGTATCTTCTTCACTATGATCTTGAAATGAAGTGACATAAACAAAAATGTCTTTATTCCAATAGTGCTTAGAAGATGGGTTTGCTGAAAACCCTTCCATCTTATTATTTTTCAATACATCAGGATACAATAAAAAACTATGATCCGATTTTTTCTCTTTAAAGTTTAATTCGAAAAAACGTTTGTCTAACCCATCCAGAGTATCTCTTTGATAAGTGACCATATACTTACCCATATCCGTTTCCACCCCTTCGAATAAAGTGATATTTTCTCGTGGATTCCCAGTAGGATTGTTTTTAGCATTATCTTCCTTTAAAGGAGATATGCCTGTGGTATTCCAACTTAATACTGTTTTATTGGAAGAGGAGATTAATATACCCAACAACATCATTGTAAAACCAATATGTCCCACACTAGCCGCTGCTGATTTTAATTTACCCTTTAAAATATTGAACCAATAAAAAGCGTTTGCAACAATCCCGAATGTGGCGGCGACCACACCCACATATAAAGCACCCAAATAACCAATTCCTTTTTCTTCATAAGCGATGCCTATAAAATAAAAAATAATAGCGCTCAATATTGCAGTTACGATTAATGGCCATTTAATATTTTTGATAAAATTTTCCGCACTCGTGGCTTTGAATTTTAAATATTGTCCAATAGCAGTTAAAATTCCGATAATAATGGCAACAAAAATTTGTACTTGATTATGCGCGAAAGCCGGATCCTCTGGTGGCGCAATTTTAGTACCAAATATTTTATTGAATACAGGAATGGAAGTAATGGCAATAATCACTACAGCAGATAAAAATAAAACCAAAGAACCCACCAACATCCAAAATTCACGACTGCTTATTTCATCTTCCTCCTGCGGCTCTTTTAAATGTTTTAATCTAAAAATGAGTAACGCAAAATAAGGAATAACAAATATTAATAAATAACCAAGTAGTTGTGCATTCATGCCCAAGTCAGTAAAGGCATGCACTGAAGTATCTCCTAAAATGCCGCTGCGTGTTAAAAAGGTGGAATATAGAACCAACAAAAAGCTTAGTCCAAAAAACAAATAGGTTGCTTTTAAACTCGTACCTTTTTTCCGATAAATTAAACAAGTATGAATGCCTGCTACTAATACCAACCAAGGGACCAGGGAAGCATTTTCCACCGGATCCCAAGCCCAATAGCCTCCAAAGTTTAAACTCTCATATGCCCAAGCAGCGCCCATCATAATACCTAATCCAAATATCCCCGCCGAAAAAGTGGCCCATGGCAATGCAGAATCCATCCAATTGTTATCTTTTTTCAATAACCCTGCTACTGCAAATGCAAATGGTATTGTAGTGGATGCAAAACCTAAAAACAAAACGGGTGGATGTATCACCATCCAATAATTTTGTAAAGTGGTATTTAAACCTGTCCCATCTTTTACAAATTGTAAATAATCAGGACGTGATAAAATAGGCCAAGTCATTTCATGTCTTAAAAGTATAAATGGACTACTCCCTAATTTGAAATCAAAAATATACAAGCCAACAATCATGGTTGCCAAACATACCTGCACAAAATTGACTACCATCATCACCCCATTAATATTCTTACCCCATTTTTTCGCCTTGGTCATTACAATTAATCCCAAAACAGAATGCCAAAAACTCCACAATAAAAAACTACCTTCCTGGCCTTCCCAAAAACAACTTAATAAATATTGAAATGGCAAGCTTAAATCACTATGTGAATACGCATATTTATATTCAAAAAGATGATTGTAAATAAGATAAAACAAAACAAGGAAACAAGAAACAATCGAAATCGATTCAATGACAAATGCAATTTTTGCTAATTTATTCCAATGGATTTCAGCTTCAATCGTCTGTGAATAAAAAGCTTTTGCAAAAGCAAATGTAGCTACCAAGGCAGCTACAAAAGAAAGTATAGCTAAAAAATAGCCAACTTGGCCAGGAAGTAAATGCTCCCCAAGAAATGTGGTGGTATTCATTAAAATATATAAAATGATTAATTACTAATAGTGACAGGTTGCTCCTGCATTGCATTTGGATTGTCCTTGTATTTGGAAGGGCATTTCATTACAATAGAAGAACATTCAAAAACATCCCCTTGTACTTTTCCTTTTAAAACCAAACGCTCTGACTTTTCCATATCGGTGGGCATGGTGTTATGATATACCACGGCAATTTTTCCACCTAGGCTATCCTGTACATGAAATTTTAATAAATTAGGATCCTTTACAGGATCATAATCCACTGGTAATGACTTGTCCATCTTCACGATAAGATTCACAAACTTGCCTTCCTTTTGCTTCGCCGAAGCCACGGTCTCATAACTACTTAAATCACCAGTATAGCTAATTAACACGACTATTGAAATAGCAATTAGGACTAATAAAACAACATGCATTTTCTTCATATTGCAAAGTTAACCAAACTGCGTTAAATTGCACCAAATTTTACATATCTCGAAACCATCCATTATGCGCGTATTTGACTATATCATTGTTTGCAAAAGCCCCGATTACAAAAATGTGGATCGCATAAGCCAATTTATGCTTTTCATATCGGTGATCTCCTTCAGCTATTCCATCTATTTAGGCTTATTTCCCAAGCCTGCATTGATTTTTGCGATCATGACTTCCAGCATTAGTTGGTGGATTTTTTGCATTTTTCAGCGTAAAAGAGGCAGTATGCCTTACTATCGATTGGGATTGTTGTTTGCCTCCTGGGGCTGGTTTTTACAACCCAATGGCTTAATTATTGCTGGCATCTTCTTAATCGCAGCCCTTTTTGAGCGCCAAGTGAAATTTCCCTATGAAATTGCCGTTGATCCTGCCGGGATTGTGATCAATACCTTTCCCAAAAAGCATATTCCTTGGGCGGCCATCCAAAATTTAATGATCATGGATGATTATATCACCATTGATTTTAAAAATAATTCCTTGATACAAAAGCAAATTAATGAGCCGGTTTCTGAAGCAACCACCTTAGAATTTAACAGTTTTTGTAAGGAACAAATTCAGACAAATAACCAATAAGCCGTTGTAAGCACCTGATGCTTGCCCAATATTATTTGCACAAAAGCCTCCTATCTAATCGCTTATTAATACCTTTGTCCCATGTCAATAAACGCATCTCCCTTTTTATTATACTCTGATGGTGAAGGGCAAATTTTTGAAGATACTAGTTTGTATGTAGCAGGCAGGGCTGGATGGGATGCCTATCCTATTCCTGTTGAAGATTGGATTGAATTACCCAATGGAGGTAACCTATATGAATTACCAGGTCGTCGTGGTATTGGCATTGATGTGGAAACAGGCGAAATGCGCCTTTGTGAACTAGGTTGGGCAGTGGCTGCATTTATTCCACCAGCACACACTGGCTTATACGTTGCTGCCTATGAAACCATGGAAGATGATGCGCCAACATTACCTTTATTTTGTTACACAGCTGTAGGATGGTTGGATGGAAAAAACTATGTGCCTGCAGTGCGAATTGAAAAAGATATTAGACAGGATTGTGAAGGATATGATCAAGAAACAATTGAAACTGGAACACAACAATTACTTTCCTTATATAGTCAAAACCGATTGGTGAAACACTTGATGGAAAACTGTTGTCAAACCTATACCTGTCCAGCTGCACGAAATTTAGCGATGGGCCGTTGGGAATGTCCCATACCTATTTCACCTGCATGTAATGCCAATTGTATTGGATGTATTTCCTTCCAACCTTTGGATGAAACCATCGTTTCCACCCAAGACCGATTAACGTTTAAACCAACAGCTGCTGAAGTAGTTGAATATACGGTGCCCCATTTAATGTCAGCGCCTTTTCCCATTATTAGCTTTGGACAGGGTTGTGAAGGGGAACCTTTATTAATGTGGGAAACCATCAAGGAATCCATCATTGAAATAAGAAAACATACCGACAAAGGAAGCATCAATATTAATAGTAACGGGTCCGATCCAAAAGCAGTTGCGGCACTTGCTGCAGTTGGATTAGATAGCATACGTGTCAGTTTGAATTCAGCGCGTGAGGAAGTGTACAACGCCTACTATCGTCCAAATAATTACACATTTGCAGATATCAAAGAAAGTATTCGTGTGATGTCCGCTGCAGGAAAATGGACCAGTATTAATTATTTTGTTTTCCCAGGTATGACGGATAGTGTTGCAGAGTATGAAGCTTTAAGACAACTCATTATTGATACCGACTTGAAAATGATTCAATGGCGTAATTTTAATATTGACCCAGATTGGTATTTAGGAAAAATAGGATTTACTGAAATGGGAGAAATTATGGGCATCAAACAAATGATGGAATTAATTCAAGAAGAATTTCCAAATTTAAAATTTGGTTATTTCAATCCTCCAATAGAAAGAATCAAAGGTGACTATAGCGAGAATTTCGCACATCACTAAACAAGTAGAATTGAAAAAACAATATAACAAACAATACCAACTAGGTGCCCTACTTGCCATTACTGCAAGCTTTATTTGGTCGGGTAATTTTATTGTTTCAAGATATGCGATCCATTTAGCGGGCCCGTTGAGCTTAACATTTTTTAGATGGACAGTAGCTACCATCAGCATGTTCCCCTTTGCCTATAAAAATTTCAAGAACGAATTACCTATATTCAAACAAAACAAAACCTACTTTTTTTTAATGGGGCTGGTTGGTATTGCAATTTATAATAGCTTAATATATACCGCTGGACATTATACTACGGCCATTAATATGGCACTCATCGGATCCATTATCCATCCTATTGTTGCCACTGTGCTTGCCGCAATAGTGGTGCACGAAAAACTACATTGGAAAAATATTTCAGGAATTGCATTAGGAATTATAGGTATCCTGCTTTTGGTATCCAAGGGCGATATTAACAATATCATGCAATTTAAATTTGCTACAGGTGATTTATGGATGGTGGCTGCAGGTTGTTGTTTTGGAACATATAATGTGTTTGTAAAAAAAATGCCCGTAGGAATTTCATCGAATAGCTTTTTGCTTTGCATATTTGCCATTGGCGCTATCATCCTGTTACCATTTTCATTATATGAGATGACCTATGTACAACCTATACAATTTTCAGTACAATTTCTTTTGATCATCTTATATATAGGTATTGGCAATTCAACCATTGCTTACTTTTTATGGAATAGCGCCATTAGTAAATTAGGCGTAGGTAAAACTGCGTTATTTGGCACGCTGATTCCATTATTAAGTTCCATTGAAGCAGTGTTTGTGCTGAATGAAACATTTACCTTATTTCAAGCCATCAGTGGTTTAATTATATTATCAGGTATTATTATCAATACATGGCCTTCAAAAAAAATGCATGGATAATACGCTAATATTATTATGCATTATTGCATTTGTAGCAGGGTTTGTAGATGCGATTGTGGGTGGTGGTGGATTAATACAAACGCCAGCAGGTTTAATCTTAATGCCCAATGAATCAGTCGCAAGCGTTATTGGTTCACTAAAAATCCCTTCCTTCACCGGCACTTTTTTTGCTGCCAGACAATACTTGCAAAAAGTTAAAATTCCCTTAAAAAGAATTCTCCTCTTCTCCTCTATTGCCTTTGCCGCTTCATTTATTGGATCCTATTGTTTAACCATCGTGAGTAATCAGTATATGAAGCCAATCATATTTTTTGTTTTGGTGATTATTGCTATTTATACTTTCACAAAAAAAAGCCTAGGGCAGTCCAATACCAATGATGCACTGGTGTTTTCAACAAGCAAAGGCGCAATACTTTGTTTGGCATTAGGATTTTATGATGGATTTATAGGCCCTGGTGCTGGAAGCCTACTAGTACTGGCTTTTATAAGTTTTTTAGGCTTTGATTTTTTACAAGCCAATGCCCATGCCAAAGTGGTAAATCTGGCAACGAACCTTGGATCCATTGTACTATTTATAATTAAAGGAAGTATTATGTGGTCCGTCGCCATCCCCATGGCCGTTTGCAATGCTGTTGGAGGGATATTAGGCTCCAAGATGGCGATTCAAAAGGGGAACCAGTTTATTCGTACTGTTTTTTTGATTGTAATTATCGCTACCCTTTGCAGATTGGGATATGATGTATTTTTCCATTAATTTTAAGCTATGGAATTAAATTTTGAACAACAAAAGAATATTAAAGCAGGAATTTACACCACTATTATATGCGTGTTACTTTCTTTGTTGTTTTTTATTTTTAATTGGAACCAAGCTGCACCCACCATCATACCGCCTGAGCCTAGTTTTATGGAAGTGAATTTAGGTAATAGCGAAACAGGTGCAGGAGATATCGCACCAAAAAGTAAAGATGCCCCTGCCCCAGAGATTGGGAATTCAAAAATGGTAAAAGCAAGTTCCAATACCAAAGACATTAAAATTACCAACAGGGTTACAGATGAAAATGACGAAGCAATAAAATCATCCAATGCCAAAAATAAATTAAAATCAACCCCTGTTCCTCCAGCACCAAAACCAAAAGCATTGATGGGAAAATATGCCGGTGGCAATGGTAAGGGCGGTAATAACCAAGACAGTTATAATGATGCAAAAGACCAAGGCATTGCAGGTGGCAAGGGTGATCAAGGAGTTGCCAATGGCAGTATTGATGGGAAAAGTTATTCGGGTGAAGGCGGTCCTTTTGTGACCAAAGGGGACAGGCGCATTACCAAAGCCTACTTGTTTAATGGCGATGTGGAACCTGCAACCATTTATGCTGAAATTGAAGTAAATCCATCAGGCGCAGGACGCTTTGTACAAATTGTAAAAGGCTCCTCCTCGAATGATAGTAAATATAAAAAAGCAATTGTTCAATACCTTACTAAAATTAGCTTTAATACTTCCGACCACAGTTCTAATGTGACTGTTAAATTCAAGTTTGAAAACCAATAAAATTTTCAACATTTAAAATGTCCTATCAAGACACTATTGACTATTTATATAGTCGCCTACCCTTATTTAGTCGCATAGGACCAGCTGCGATAAAGGCCGACTTACACAACACCATTGCTATTTGTGATTTATTGGGCAATCCCCAAAATAAATTCAAAACAATTCATATAGCCGGCACCAATGGAAAAGGCTCCACCAGTCATATGTTGGCATCCATTTTACAAGAAGCAGGATACAAAACCGGATTATATACTTCCCCACATTTGTATGATTTTAGAGAGCGTATCAAAGTGAATGGAATCATGTGTTCAGAAACATTTGTGACTTCTTTTACCAATAAAATGAAACCATTTATTGAAAAAGTGGAACCGAGTTTTTTTGAAATAACGGTTGGAATGGCTTTTGAATACTTCGCTAATGAAAATGTTGATATTGCCATTATTGAAACTGGATTAGGTGGCAGATTAGATAGCACTAATATCATTAACCCGATATTAAGTATTATCACCAATATTGGCATGGACCATATGGCCCTCCTTGGAAATACATTAAGTGAGATTGCTTCTGAAAAAGCAGGTATCATAAAAGCAACTACCCCCGTTGTCATTAGCGAAGTGATTCCTGAAACAAAAAATATATTTGAACAAAAAGCCACTAGCTTACATGCGCCTATCTATTTCGCGGATGATTTTATTCAATTTAAATCCTTTCAAAATAATTGGCAAAGCTCCCTATTTGAATTTAATCAACCACATATTCATTTATTAGACGCTCCTTTATTTCCTAAATCATTTACTGTAGAATGTGATTTGCCTGGGAAATACCAATATAAAAACTTGAAAGGTGTTTTAGTGGCAATACAATTACTGGCCACGATGGGTTGGAAACTACATGCCAACAAGGTTTTGAAGGGGCTCCTAAATGTTAGAAAAAATACAGGGTTAATGGGCAGATGGGAATGCATCCAAACAAACCCAAGAATAATTTTAGACGTCGCACATAATGAACACGGTATAAAAGCATTATTAGAGCAATTGGAAGGTTTACACTATACGCAATTACATATCGTAACGGGTATGGTAAAAGATAAGGATGTGAATGCAGTTTTAAGTTTACTCCCCAAAAAAGCGACCTACTATTTTACACAATCTCATATACCCAGAGCATTACCTGTAAGTGAATTAGCCGGTAAAGGAAATGCATTTGGTTTAAGCGGCAGCGAGTTTGAAAATGTCAATATTGCTTTACAAGCTGCCAATAAAAATGCAACATCCAATGATTTAATATTGGTTATCGGAAGCGTTTTTTTAGTTGCCGAAGTGGACCGAAGCCAACGCAACTAAAAAAAAGAAGCGGAAAAATTTAGCTTACCAACCTTTTTGTTCGCATAAATTTTTGATGTGTGCGATATGATGTTTTCCATGCCAAGAATATATACAAAGCATATCCCACAAAGTCACGTCCGCTTTACGTTCAGGGTGGTATAATTTACATTGCCATTGTTCATCTGTCATTGATTCTAATAAAATTACCCAACGATGATGCAGCGCATGTAAAATGGTTGTTGAATAGTTGACAGGGGTGTTTAAAACATCGGCTGTATTTACCCAAGCATCTTGCTTATAAGGTTTTATTAGAGGTGTATCTTCCGTAAGTGCTAACTTAAATCGGATAAATGCATTCATATGACTATCCGCAATGTGTCCAATTAGCTGTTGCACCGTCCACCCACCTTCTCTATATGGGGTATCTAATTGTGCTTTATCTAAATGCTGTATTGTAAATTCAATATCAGCAGGGGTAACCCTGATTTCATTGATCCATTGCTTTTTTGTTGCTTCAGAAAATGGCATTGGTTCATATTTGCCAATAGGATAACGCGGATCAGTTGTCATAGTATTTAATTAATCTTGTTTAAAAATATTTTATTGTCTTTTATTAATCTTCTCTCCAAGCTTTGCCTGTACGGTGTATAAACACATCTTCCAAATTTGCTTTTTTCACTTCCTTCACTTTTTCAAAACCGGATGCAACCAATTCATCAATGAGTGCATTGGGTGTATTAATTGCAATAATTTCACCACTATCAATAATAGCTACACGATCACATAATACTTCGGCCTCGTCCATATAATGTGTCGTAATGATCACGGTGGTCCCATTGTCTCTGATCTCCTTTATCAAATCCCATAAATTACGACGCGCTTGTGGATCAAGGCCTGTTGTGGGTTCGTCTAGAAAAACAATTATGGGTTTATTAATTAGTGTGGTCGCAATGGAGAATCTTTGCTTTTGTCCACCACTTAATTGTTTGAATTTTGCATTTGCCTTGTCCGCTAAATTTACTTTGTTTAATAAGGCTAATGGATCAATGGCTGTTTGGTATAATCCAACAAATAATTCAATGAGTTCAGTTAATGTTAAATTGGGATAAAATCCTGCCGTTTGTAATTGTACACCAATAATTTTTTTGATGGCCTCTGGCGCACTGTCAATGTTTAAGCCATTGACCCAAATTTCTCCACTCGTTTTTTCTCTTAAAGTTTCAATAATTTCCAAGGTGGTTGATTTACCTGCACCATTAGGTCCTAATAATCCAAAAATTTCTCCTGGATTCACTTCAAAACTAATCCCATTCACTGCTGTAAAATTGCCATATTTCTTAACCAAATTTTGAACGGTAATAATCGGTGTAGGCATCATACTTTGCTATTAATAATTACAAATTTAACTGCTTTTGAGCGCCTTGCAAAATGAAAACTTACGCAAGACCCCTTATCTTTGTAAAAAGGTATCATCAATGAAAGTAGGAATCCTAGGTGGGGGTCAATTGGGTCGTATGTTATTACAAGCAGCGGCGAACTATGATGTGACTACTTATGTTTTAGAAAACGATGCCCACTGTCCTGCAGCGCATTTGTGCCATCATTTTACCTTAGGTAATATTCAGGACTTTGATTCGGTGTATAACTTTGGAAAACAATTAGACGCGCTCACTATTGAAATTGAAGTAGTGAATGTGGAAGCATTGGAAAAACTGGAGCAAGAAGGTGTTAAGGTTTATCCCACGCCGGCCGCCATTCGTATTATCAAAAATAAAATTCTTCAAAAACAGTTTTATCAAAATAATGAAATCCCGACTTCTGAATTTCATATCACACAACACCAATCAGATTTATTAGCACATATTTCCTTTTTACCTGCTGTTCACAAATTGGGAGAAGGCGGTTATGATGGTAAAGGGGTTCAAGTAATTAATACGGAAAAAGAAATTGAATTGGGTTTTAATGCCCCAGCGGTATTAGAAAAGAAAGTAGTGATTGCAAAAGAAATTGCACTAATCGTTGGCATGAATGCCGAAGGAAAAACAATTATATACCCTCCTGCTGAAATGATTTTTGATCCAGTATATAATTTACTCGACTATCAATTAAGCCCAGCAAAATTAGAAGAAAAGCAACTTTGGAAAGCACAAGCCATTGCTCGAAAAGTGATGAGCGGATTAAATAGTCCTGGCCTTTTCGCTATTGAATTATTTATTGACAAATCCGGAGATGTACTTGTGAATGAAACTGCTCCTCGAGTGCATAATAGTGGACATCATACCATTGAAGCAAACTATAGCAGCCAATATGATATGTTGTGGCGCATCCTATTAAATTATCCATTGGGTAATGCTGACGAAATTTTACCATCCGCTATCGTAAATATTATAGGTGCGGAAGGTTTTACTGGCGATGTTGTTTATGAAGGCTTGGATGAGGTGCTCAAAATGGATAATGTTTTTGTGCACTTGTACGGAAAAAAACAAACCAAACCTGGTCGTAAAATGGGACATGTAACTATTATCAGTAGCGACTATCAGGATTTAACACATAAAGCAAATAAAATAAAGCATACACTTAAAGCCGTTACTTTATAGTTTTGTTTTAATCAAAGTCTTTTTTACTTGTAATGTTTTTTGGTAGCCAATGCCGATGATGCTTTTAAGCTGTAATCCCGGAGATGTTTTATTGGGTCCAAATATTCTGATTTTATCATCATAGATCAAATCCAAATTGTAAGTAGCTGAAAAATATTTGTTTATTTTAAAGCTAAAATAATTGGTCATGTATAAATTTAAATTTTCCGGCTTGTCATTATAATTCGAAAAAATATCGGCCCTTCCGCGATACAACACATTGGTCGCTATATTATCACTATAGTTAATGGTAATAAAAGTACCCGTCTCTCTTGATATTTTGGATCCTGGGGTAACACCATACTTCCCTAAATTTGACAATGCATTATTCAATACCAAAGTGGTTCTAGAAGTTAATGGAGAAAAGAATATAGAAAACTTATTGGAAGGCTTAAAATCCAAACCTGCAGATAAAATAATATAGGCTGGAGTTAAAAAAGAGGAGGTTAATGTTTTATTCGTCCCACTAAAACTATACCCATGAAATAGCTGTGACCTAAAATTAAAGAGTCCGGAAACAAACCACATACCTGAAGTATCAATTTGGTATCCGTACTTGCTTAATAAATCAAATCGATCGTCATTTTTTCGGCCACCCAAACTGGTGGATTGAATAAAACCCAAGTTAACATCTAAATTATTGTCCCAATTTTGGTATGGCTTTTTAAATAAAAGATAATAATTAAAATAAGACCCAATGGCCATGTTGAAATTATCACCCCCGGCAGCCCAATTACTCAAGGAGCTTTGTGATAAATTAAAATTATACAACCCCCCTTGTTTCCAATTCCAACGTGTGGTGTCGTTATCTTTTCGAACACTACGGGCTGTTTCAGAACGTAATTTAGTGACCGTAATATTTTGGGCGATGATTACGGTTGCTAAATGAAAAAACAAAATAAATAGTAGCCCTTTACGCATTTGCCGGTTTTTATCAAATATACCAATCAATAGTAAATGATTGATTTATAAGGTCATGTAATTTTTTGTGAAAACTTTCCGAATCACGCATATATTTAATTAGCCTTAATAATGATTTAATTATCAAATAATTAGGGAATAGTGTATGACAAGTTGACATATACTGTAAATTTTTACTAAATTTGTCCTTTAAAATAGCTGAATGGAATTATTGCAGACTTTGAACAAGGAACATGATGAATTAAGGCAAGGTGAGGTTTTTTCTGATGCAACACAACAGAATCAATTCACAAAGCATTTCTATATAGAAAGCTATGGTTGTGCGATGAATTTTGCAGACAGTGAAGTAGTGGCATCCATCCTAGCAAAAAATGGATTTGGGAGTACCAGAAATATTGAAGTAGCTGATTTGATATTATTAAATACCTGCTCCATCCGTGAAAAAGCGGAACAAACCGTTCGTAAACGCTTAACGGAGTTTAGAAAATTAAAAACACAAAACCCAGGACTATTGGTGGGCGTTTTGGGTTGTATGGCGGAACGATTAAAATCAAAACTATTAGAGGAAGAGAAATTGGTGGATTTAGTAGTTGGGCCTGACGCATACCGCACTTTACCCGATTTAATTAATGATGCAGGCACAGGCCAAAAAGCAGTGAATGTTTTATTAAGTCGTGATGAAACCTATGCCGACATCTCCCCTGTTCGATTAGACAGCAATGGCATTAGTGGATTTGTATCCATTATGCGTGGCTGCAATAATATGTGTAGTTTTTGTGTGGTACCATTTACAAGAGGTCGTGAACGAAGCAGAGATGCATTTTCAATTGTTGCAGAATGTCGCGACTTATTTGAAAAAGGATATAAAGAAATTACAATGCTAGGTCAAAATGTAGACAGCTATTATTGGAACAATCCTGAAAATAATTCAAGTACTACTTTTGCCATGCTGCTTGAAACGGTTGCTTTAATTAGTCCTACTTTAAGGGTTCGATTCAGCACCTCCCATCCAAAAGATATTACAGATGAAGTGTTGTTCACAATGGCCAAGTATCCTAACATTTGTAAATACATACATCTGCCAGTGCAAAGCGGAAGTACGCGCGTATTGCAATTAATGAATAGAACCTACACGCGTGAGTGGTATTTAGCCAAAGTAGCCCGCATCAAAGAAATAATGCCTGAGTGTACTGTTTCCTCCGATATTATTGCAGGATTTTGTACCGAAACAGAACAGGATCACCAGGATACCATCAGTATTATGCAAGCTGCGCAATATGATTATAGCTACATGTATTTTTATTCAGAGCGACCAGGTACGCTTGCAGCAAAAAGATACGAGGATGATATTCCAGAGGAGGTTAAAAAAAGAAGATTACAAGAAATCGTCGATGTGCAATGGACGCTTTCCAATGAAAGTAATAAAAGAGATGTGGGTAAATGTTTTGAAGTATTGATTGAAGGTGATAGTAAAAAAAGCGACGCTGAATGGATGGGCCGCACAAGTCAAAACAAAGTAGTGGTATTCCCTAAGTTAAACCACCCAGTAAAAAAAGGGGACTATGTTGAAATTTTCATTGCAGGATTTACAAAAGGTACCTTATTGGGTACATTAAAAACGAACTAGTATGGATTTGCAGACATTAAAAAATAGATTTAGTATTATAGGAAATACGCCTACCTTAAATCATGCACTCAATACTGCAGCGCAAGTGGCTGCAACAGATTTAACCGTATTAATTGTGGGTGAAAGTGGTGTTGGTAAAGAAGTATTTTCACAAATCATACATAGTTTATCAGCACGAAAGCACAATCCATTTATAGCAGTGAATTGTGGCGCTATTCCTGAAGGCACAATTGACTCCGAATTATTTGGTCATGAAAAAGGATCCTTTACCGGCGCGGTGGATAGTCGCAAAGGTTATTTTGAAACCGTAAGTGGTGGCACCATCTTTTTAGATGAAATTGGAGAATTGCCATTAGGTACGCAAGCAAGATTATTACGCGTACTAGAAACAGGTGAATTTATTCGAGTAGGTTCTTCCAAAGTGCAAAAGTCAGATGTTCGGGTAATCGCTGCTACGAATAGAGAGTTATTAGAATTTACACAAAAAGGACGTTTTAGAGAGGATCTATATTATCGTTTAAACACGGTACCAATTCGGGTACCCTCATTAAGAGATAGAAAAGAAGATATCCCATTACTATTTAGAAAATTTGTGGTTGACTTTTCAGATAAATATAAAACAAAACCTATTTTTTTAGATGCAGAAGCAAGAGATTTACTAGCTCAATATCCATGGCCAGGAAATGTGCGTGAACTAAAAAATATAGCAGAACAAATTTCCGTATTAAGCAAAACTGAAACCATCAATGCAATAACACTTGCAGAATTTTTACCACAACCACATGTAAATAAAATGCCCATGTTAACTGGTAATACACCAGTAGGAGAATTCGCAAATGAAAGAGAAATTTTGTACAAGTTATTTTTTGACATGAAGAAAGATGTCAATGAACTTAAAAAGATGTTTGTTGAAATTTTGCAAAACCCATCATTAGGGGGTCAAAATGTCCAATTTAATAGAGAATCGATATTAAATGAATTGAAAGACGACTTATCCCCTGTTCCGACTTCTGTAGGCCCAATTATACACCATCCAGCCAATCAAATAGCGCATTCGAATCAACAGCCTGTAATTATTGACAATGAACAACAAGCAATGTATGAGGTGGACGAGTCGCTAAACATCATGGATAAGGAAAAAGAACTAATTTTAAAGGCCTTGAAAAAGCACAGAGGTAGACGCAAGGATGCCTCAACGGATTTGGGCATTAGCGAACGCACTTTATATCGAAAAATTAAAGAATACGACATTGAAGAATAATTATTTTAAATATTGCCTCACTATACTTTTATTGAGTATTGGTTTAAGCGGTTGCGGAATCTACAGCTTTAAGGATGCTGTAATACCTGACAATATTAAAACCATAAAAATTGGTTTTATTGAGAACAAGGCAAGGTATGTAAACCCGCAATTAGCACCACAACTTACTGACAAGTTGCTGCAAAAAATTATTAGTCAAACGAAATTAACGCGCACCAATAGTGATGATGCCCATTATCAAATTTATGCAACCATCACTAATTATGATCCTTCCCAAACGGTGGGTGTTAGCGCACAACAAGCCAGCACCAATCGACTTACTGTAACAGTGCATGTAATTTTGAAAAAGACACTTGAAAATAAAGAACAAGAATTTGATGTTACACGTAATTTTGACTTTTCTGCTAACTTAACATTAAGTCAAGCCGAAGGACAACTCATGAGTGACATTCTAAGAAATATAACGGATGATATTTTTAACCAAATTTTTTCAAACTGGTAATTAATGACACCCACCTTATTAAATAATATTTTATTGCAATGGACAGGCCATGCTCATTTGGATGCCATTGAAACCAAGGAATTAGCACAATGGGTGGAAAAACACCCCTATAGTCCTAGTTTGCAATTTCTATTGGCAAAGAAATATGACATGGTAAATTCGCCGTTGCTTTTAAAGCAATTGCAAAAAACAACTTCTTTTTTCCCTTCGGCAATACAAATTCATCAATGGCTTAAATTGGAGGATACCGATACAATTTCTGCCCCCATGGAGGAAAAGTTAAGTTCCCTAATATCGGATCAATTAGCCCAATTTAAGGAACCTGTGGCATTGGACACTGCAGCTTACGAAATGGAGCTTACCCCGCTTCAAAAGGACTATTTTGCAGCCCAAGGGATCGAAATTGACCTTTCTACCCTTCCTCAGGATAAATTTACCCAACAATTAAGGAGTTTTACTGCTTGGTTGAAAGTTTTAAAAGAAAAAGAAGGCGTACCAAATACACCTGAATTAGCGGAAGCACAGGAAAAAGAGATCACTGCCATCGCTGAAAAAGCCAATATAATGGAGGAAGTGGTCACTGAAGCAATGGCTGAAGTCTGGGAGAAACAAGGCAATTCTCGGAAAGCAATTGCCCTATATTCGAAATTAAGTTTTATTTTTCCTGAAAAATCCGTTTATTTTGCGTCCAGAATTGAACAACTAAAAAAAAGAAAATGATTACTTTATTCCTGATTTTAATTATCGCAGCGTGTTTTGGCCTTGGATTTATGGTTTTGATTCAAAACCCTAAAGGAGGCGGATTGAACGCAAATGTGGGTGGCATATCTAATAATTTCATGGGTGTTAAGCAAACAACTGATGTTCTTGAAAAAGGAACCTGGATTTTTGCTGCACTAATTGCCATTTTAGCAATTACATCAACCGTGTTCTTAAAAACAGGCACTACTGACTCAGACAAAGGATTATTACAAAAAGTAAACACTTCAGCAACTGCTCCTATATCAGCGCCTGCACAACAACAAGCTGCTCCAGCAATGGCTACACCGCCACCGCCGCCGCCAGCAAATACAAAAAAGTAAATACGATTGGAGGCTATAAGCCGAATGTTTCAATAGCTTCCACTTTATAATAAATTTATCCTAAATCCTTCTCTTTCAAAGGGAGGGATTTTTTATTTATGGTTTACAAAACTTAACTTTACCATAACCATTTTATAAAAATTTTTAAGGGATATCCCAATGAAAAAATTGTTTCTATTTGCTTTGCTTATTTTAATCAGCTATGAAGCCTTTATAATTTTTATAAAATCTACGTCATTCCCAGCGGCGCAAGTCAGTTTTCATTATGACAAAAACAACATGACCATCAGTGATTTGGGTGATAGCTTAGTAGCACATCAGGTGATTCCAGAAAAATTTAGCTTCACCCTACTTGCCCCTCTTTTTGATATTCAAAATAAAACAAAATCAGGATCCTTCTTGGTTAAGAAGAAAACGAATTTATTTTCAATTTTACGCATGCTTCGCAATAACCAACAACCCATTGTTAAATTTATTTTAAACAAAGTAAGAACCAAGGGGGAGTTAGCTAAATTAATCTCCACCACATTTACAACTGATAGCAGTGAAGCGGCTTTGTATTTAAACAGCAATGATTCATTGGCGCCATTCAATATTGATACCACACAATTATTTACTTTATTTATTCCGAACACCTACGAATTTTATTGGAACACTTCCATGTTCAAATTATTAAAAAAGATGAAGGAGGCACAAAATCAATTTTGGAATGCGAAAAATAGAAACAACAAAGCTGCTCAGCGTGGATTAACTGCACAACAAGTATACACCCTTGCTTCCATTGTGGAAGAGGAAACCAACAATGATTCAGATAAAATTTTAATTGCGAGCGTTTATCAAAACAGACTTAAAAAGAGTATGCCATTGCAAGCCTGCCCAACCATCAAGTATGCAATGCAAGATTTTACCATTACCCGCATATATGAAAAGTATTTAACTAACCCTTCCCCTTATAATACCTACCAAAATATAGGGTTGCCTCCGGGTCCAATTTGTACACCTGCACCAAATACGATTGACCTAGTACTCAATGCCCCTAAAACTGATTATATTTACTTTGTAGCCAAAGCCGATTTTAGTGGCTATCATCACTTTAGCAGTACCTATGAAGAACACAATCGTTATGCTAATGAATATCAAAAAAAGCTAGACGAATACCAAGCAAAAAAGAAGTCAAAAGAAGCAGCAAACAAATAAGCGATTGAAATTATAATTTTCATCGTTTAAAAAAGAAAAATAAAATTTGAATAAAATATTCGACATATTAAACAAGCTCATTCAGCCTTTGCTAAATTTTTTAAAGCAAAAAGGCAAATTGGTTTATATCCCAGGATTTGAAAGGGTTAACTTATACCAAGTAATTAAGTTTTTATACACGCAACTTAATACCATTGGATTATATGATCGTGCATCTGCTATTTCATTTAATTTAATCATGGCGCTTCCTGCCTCCTTTTTATTTTTATTTTCAATCATTCCCTATTTTCCAAAAACATTAAAAATAAAAAAGCAGATACTTTCCATCTTCAAGGACATTTCCCCCAACTCAAGCACCTATCGCTTTTTATTAGACATTATTAATGATTTACTTAGCCAGCATGTAGGTATATTTTCATTTGGTTTTCTTTTATTACTTTTTTACGCATCTAATGCAATGACCGGTATTATTCGCAGCTTTGACAAATCATACATGGAACATAAACCATTTTTTTTGCACCAACGCTGGCGTGCCATTCGACTTACACTCATATTAATATTATTGGTGTTTGCGAGTTTATTGGTATTAATTGGACAGGATCAGTTAACTACTTTATTAAGAGAGGTTTTTGATATCAAACGTAAAACCATCATTCCTTATTGGAACTTTATAAGATGGGGGATTATTATTCTATTGTTGTTTTTCGGCAATGCCTTTATTTATAAATACGCCCCTCATATCAAAGAGAGATGGTCCTTATGGTCACCAGGTGCTATTTTATCCACCTTTTTGATGTTGGCTACGACCCTTGGATTCTCCTATTGGGTAAATAATTTTAGCAGCTATAGTAAAATTTATGGCTCAATTGGAACCGTATTAGTGGTCATGACGTTGGTGTACTTAAATGCACTCATTCTACTTATTGGATTTGAATTGAATGTTAGTATTGAAGTACTAAAAAAAGAGCAAAACCAATTAGACTTGCTCTAATCAATCTTACTCTTTTAAATTTATTTTCAGCAGTTATAGAAAATGCTACTTATTCGCCATATCTGGAATCACTTCTGATTTATAATCTCCAGCATCTAATTTGGCCTTTGTTTCGCTAAATGCTTTTAAGGTTAAATCAATCTCCTCCTGCGTATGCTCAGCAGTCGGAATCAACCTGTAAATAATATGTCCTTTAGGTATCACCGGATAAACTACTATAGAACAAAATATTTTATAGTTCTCTCTTAAGTCCATGACCATTAGCGTAGCTTCTTCCACACCCCCTTTCATATAAACCGGTGTTACTACTGAATCCGTTTTACCAATATCAAAGCCTCTTTCCTTTAAACCTTTTTGTAAGGCAATAGCATTCTTCCACAAATTTTCCTTTAAGTGGGGCTGTGTTTTTAATAATTCTAAACGCTTTAAGTTTCCAACGACATAGGGCATTGGTAAACTTTTTGCAAATATTTGTGAACGAATATTGTATCGGATATAATCAATAATTGTTTTAGGGCCTGCCATAAACGCACCAATGGAAGCCATACTTTTTGCAAAAGTAGAAAAGTACAAATCAATTCCATCCTGACATCCTTGTTCCTCTCCAGCGCCAGCGCCTGTTTTACCTAATGTACCAAATCCATGTGCATCATCCACGAGCATTCTAAAAGGTACTTTTGATTTTAAATCTACAATTTCCTTCAGCTTTCCTTGATCACCGGCCATTCCAAATACCCCTTCAGTGATCACTAAAATTCCACCAGATTGTTGTTTTTCAATTAAAGCTTGTGCACGGTGTAATTGCTTTTCACAATCTTCCACATCATTGTGCTTAAATACAAAACGGTGGCCTGGTAACATTCTTAGTCCATCAATAATACATGCATGACACTCTGCATCATAAACAACCACATCATGACGACCACAAATTGCATCAATCGCACTCATGATGCCTTGATAACCATAATTCATTAAAATAGCATCTTCCTTATTTTCAAAACTAGCTAACTCAGCTTCAAGTTGTTCATGTAAATCACTATTTCCACTCATCATCCTAGCACCCATCGGTAATGCCAAACCATATTTAGCACTTGCATCCGCATCCGCTTTTCGTACTTCCGGATGATTGGCTAAGCCCAAATAATTATTCAAACTCCAAACAATCATTTCTTGTCCTCTAAACTTCATTTTAGATCCAATTTCTCCTTCTAACTTAGGGAAAGCAAAGTAACCATGTGCTCTTTCACGATGCTGGCCAATTGGGCCGTAGTTTTTAATGAGTCTTTCAAATATATCTGCCATAATAAGTGTAATTAAGTTACGCAAATTTAATAAAGTTTTAGGTTTAAAACACTAATAAATTGCTGTAATTTGCAGCATCATTTAAACAAGAATTTATGCGATTTACCCTTTTGTTAATAGTAGGTTTAGTAGCAACCCAATCTTTTGCTCAAAAACCAAACACAGTTAAAGCAACTGATACCAAACCAAGGTTAGTGGTAGGTATCGTAGTTGACCAAATGCGTTGGGACTATGTCAATTTATTTAAACCATTTTTTAAAACACAAAATGGCTTTTTAAGATTTATGAATCAAGGTGCTAGTTGTAATAATAACCTTATCTCCTATTTACCTACTGTGACCGCTTGCGGACATGCGGCAGTGTACACTGGCAGTACCCCTGCCATCCATGGCATCACGGGTAATAGCTGGTATGATAATATCCAGCAAAAAATGGTGTATTGTGTTGAAGATAATTCGGTACAAGCAGTGGGTGTGGAAAATAGCAGTGCAGGAAAAATGAGTCCCTTAAATGTATGGACTACGACCATTGGCGATGAATTAAAATTAGCCACTAATTTTAAAAGCAAAGTGTTTGGCGTTTCCTTAAAAGATAGAGGCGCTATCATTCCTGCTGGTCATTCGGCAGATGGCGCTTTTTGGTATGATAGCAAATCGGGTAATTTTATTAGTTCCACTTACTATGGCAAATCACTCCCAACTTGGTTAACGAATTATAACAATGCAAAAAAGGTAGATAGCTTTTACAAATTGGGTTGGAGTTTAAGCTTACCCGCGTCAATTTATGAAGCAAATTGCGATAAAGATCAAAATGAATATGAATCAACTCCTTTTGGTAAAGATGCAAAAGGCTTTCCATATGGCTTAACCCAATACATAGGAAAAGATTATGGCAAAGTATCCTCTACGCCTTACGGCAATAATTTAGTACTTGATGTTGCTACCCAAACCTTAATCAACGAAAAAATGGGCTTAGATGACATCACTGATTTATTGGCATTAAGTTTTTCCTCTCCGGATTATATTGGACATGCCTTTGGACCTAATTCATGGGAAACATTGGATGGCTATATTAAATTAGATGAACTATTGGCTCAGTTTTTTACTAAACTCGATCAGCAAGTAGGTAAAGACAACTACACTGTATTTTTAACCGCAGACCATGCAGTTGCGCCTATTCCAGGATATGCCCAAAGAAATAAAATACCCAATGGAACGATTACAGATGATGGCATTAAAAATGAACTTGGAAAGATGTTAACGGCCAAAGGTTTGAGTTCAAAATTAATTTCAGCGATTACTGAATACAATATTCATTTCAACCATCATATAATGGACAGCTTACAAGTAAGTCAAGATAAGTTAAGCTCCCTAATTACAAATTACCTTGAACAAAAAAGCAATATTTTACAAGTGGTTGAATTGCGCAAGGCTACGATTGCTCCA
>Ga0214168_1000134_pt1 | contig 28975 bp, 37 predicted proteins | sample LakMenepilimnion_FD_153002 | JGI IMG/M metagenome (GOLD analysis project Ga0214168, IMG submission 153002) | Freshwater microbial communities from Lake Mendota, WI - Practice 29OCT2010 epilimnion v4 | ecosystem: Environmental > Aquatic > Freshwater > Lake > Epilimnion/Euphotic zone | place: Lake...
CCCATGTTTATGCAGAAATTTTGCGTAGTCATGGGGTAGAATGGTTACTTTTTTGCCGTCATTCTGCCAAAAAACATCATCCACATTCTGCACCTCCTTTTTAACGCTCTCAATGATACCGCCATTCACTCCTAGTTGCTTCTGTATCTCATCTTCACTAATACCATCCTGGAGCTTTATCTTTACTTTCTTTACTGTACTGTTATCCTCAAAGTAACGGGTCCCAAAAGGTGCCTTTCTGTATGCGCTCCCTATTGTAACCATTATTTCATGCAAGGTAAAACCCTCCTGTTGATATTGTTGCAGGTAATCCTTAGCCGCATACTCATCGACACCGTACTCAGCCATGCAACAGGCTACCTTGTATATCCAGTTATTTCTGCCTGCTGAAAAATTGCCATGATCAAAGCGCATGATTAAATCAATGATTCTATCCTCATTAGTAATAGCTAATACTGGGAGCTTCTCAGATACATGATAACCAACATCCTCAGAGATATCTGTATATATCTCGCAAAATTCATTGAGGTAGGCATCTGGATCGTAACTTTCAAAGCAAACCCTCGATACGTTACTATTGGCCGTATCAAAATAATCACTTTGTATATACTGCTCGAATGCTTTAAACCTTCGTTTGTGCTCAAACTTATCTGACTCTGGTATCCTAATCACTACCTTGAGCCCATTACCAGATGGAGAGGTAAATAGCATATAAACATACGGGCACTCCATGAGCCTCTTTCGTTCCTCCTGCTGTACCTTCTCATTAGGGTACTTATCAAAGTCCAGTATGCAAAGCCCAGAATGGTTTACCAGGCCATCATCCTTCCGTTCATTGAAGGTACCATTAAACATTATGGCCATGAGCTGGTTCTTGCTTTCAGGATCTCCAGACCTTACCCGTTTAATTTTGGTAATGATATCAGGATTGCCTTGCTTTATCCTGTTGAATACTTCTAGAGCTGTGAGCTTAAATGGTGTTTCCTTACTATTAAATAGGCTTCGGAATACGCTTATAGTGGGGTTATACATAGAATACAAAGTTAATTAATGACACAATACGGACAACAAATGTCGATAAATTTTTTTTATCGTCATGGCTATAAATCAATACAGGCTTACGTTTCAGCGATTTCATGACGATATGACGATAAAATTGCAAAAGTTTTAAAAAAAAAGTTACTCATATCTTAAGGGGGGTATATAAAGAGATTTGACACATCGTCATGATGTCATGACAAAAAAAGGGAGCCTTGACTCCCTTCAATTATAACCCACATTATAATTATGATGGGGTAAAGATACGACCAATTTCCTCACGTTGCATGACTTGTTCAATAGATGTTAACATCTTTGGAGAAAATACTCCCGTAATTGTGAGCCTTACCTCCTGATCATCCAGGTGCATGACCTTCACATCATAACTGTTTACATCCTCTCTGCTGTGGTTAATGAGCTCAGGCAATGGATATACAGCTCTGAGGTAATAAGGGTCTTTTTTCTTCCACCAGTACTCATGCTCCCGTATGCCGTGAATTACACTAGCATGGTTTTTTCCAAACATCCTGCCGATCATTGTGGTAGATAGGTGCCTACGTTTATGCAGAAAATTGTACAGGAAAAAACGTTTAAAGGCTATTTCTGGGGTGCGTTTAGGTACATTCAATTGGTACTCCTCAATGATATCAATTATATCCTGGTTAAGGTCTGTTGCTAGTTTAAATCTCTCTTCGTTCATACCTTCTCAATTATAAAATGTCCTAATCTATGGGTGCCTAATCTATAGAGCTCTCTGGCTTTCCAGTTGGCAAGGGCTTCTGTTGGGAAGTCGTAACTTTCTCTGAGGCTTCCTCCTGCGTAATATAACAATCTAAACATTGGTATTTTGTTTTTAAAATTTGTAAATAAAGTTCTATGTTAAAAGAGCCACCCCTGTCATGGGGTAGGCTCTGCTTCCGCCACCATCTGGCCATCTCATATAAATTCATAATCCGCAGGTCCAGTGTTCATCCCACTCATGTACTCTCGAGCCATTGTCATAGCGGATACGTTGCTCATCAATTAGCTCCTGGAGCCAATAGTAAAGGCCTTCCATCTGTACATCATTCAAGGTATATTCATCACCTTCAGAGGTTACTGCCTCCACATCATATACCTTGAAGCTCTGATCTCTGTACATTCTGAATTTAAATTCTCCAGAATAATCATAGATTTCAAATTCAGCTTGAAATTCATTTCTTTCGCTGTCATCTGTTATATTGATCCACATATCGAAAAAATTAAAGAGTAATACATTACGGCTGTCATGCCGACTAACACAATAAAGCTAAGCAAGCTGTTTACATAGGGGTCTTTCATAATCATTTGTTTTTGGGTTAATACTGTACAAAGATATTAAAAGTTTCATATATGCAAAACTTTATGCACAAATTTTTACATTTTTTAACAAATTATTTTTGAAACCCTTGTAAAATAAAGGAATTAGCTAGAAAATATTTTTCTTTTTTCTGTAGATGTACTCCTGGTATTTGCCGAAAACCAATTGACTTAGCTTATTATAGCTGTTGCAATCCTTACATTTTACCCAATGGTGTACGGTGCCTGCTCTGGTTACTACCTTCTTATTATATTGGTAGTTAGTGCCTCCACATTCTACACATTCATACTTATCACCTCCATGCTGTACGGCATAATTGTGCTGAGGCAATGTATAGGCCTGTATCTTATTATATACCTTCTCAAGTACCTTTACATCCATCTTGCAATAGGCCACCATCTTATCCAGGGCCTGCTGATCTTTACGGAAAACTATATCCTTCCATAGATCTAAGCCTCCAGTTTCCATCTTAGCGCCTACCTGTAGAAACTTAGCAATATAATCTAGTTTATTACTGTTAAAATTAAAGTATTTTTTAGCCAGTTTAAGGGTATCAATGGTCTTAGGATGAGGCATAACATCAATACCATGAATTAGAGCTCGTGTACGTATCCATTTGAGGTCAAATCTATCCCCATTGTGAGCCACAATCTCATCCGCTTGAGCCAATAGTTTGGTAAATTCTTTGAGCATGGCCTTATCGCTCTGACTCTTTGACCAGGTTAGGCTATGGATCTCCTCCTCACCTTCCCACTTATAACAAATGCAAATGATGGCCCTCTCATGGATTATATCCTGAGGGTTTATATTGATATTGTACCCTGTTCTCCAGAATACCCCAACATTGAATGATGTCTCAATGTCGTAAAACAATCTTTTTCTTATCATATTTTTCTCCAAAGGGCCAGCCTGTCTAGTAGGCCTCCCTGCAATAGGTACGGTATTATTAAACCTATGATTAAACCAACAACAAAAGGCCACCATCTGGTGCGGTACTTTACCTCTTTAACTGCTGCTGCTTTTGCCTGCTCTCTAATTACTTTTACTTCTGTAGCTCCTTTGATTTTCTCAATCTTTACCCTCTCTTTATATTCAATGCGGGTCTGCCATTTTGTTTTAGGTATCTCAACAGTTTTGAAATTTATTACCGTATCGCGATATGCGATATACTTCTCATATACAATGGTATCATTCTGAATAACAGGGAAGCTATCCACCTTCAGCACCTGGATAGTATCACTAGCCTGCTCAATTTTAAGGCCATTAGCTAGGGCTCTCTTGTAATGATACTGCGCTCTCTTAGGAGCTGAGCAGGATATCAATAATATTAAAGGTATCAGGTATCTCATATCTCGAGTAAAGTATAACTGAAGCAATTGCCGTGAATTTTCGCAGCTTTCTTGCAAATGAACATGAAGGTTTCGAAGTCCTTAACCCTCTTGAATACCTGGCACCCTTCGCTCCAGTTCTCTACCCATGTGCTATCTGTTCCTGCTTTGTGGATGTTTATGCCAAAGATACCTTTATCGGTTTTCACCTCATCAAATTTTAAATCCTTATTGCCATCCCTCCATACAGTAACCTCTCCGAGCCTCTGGCATAATGCATCATATTTGCCCTGGTGTTTATCGATTTTCCACGTTGCTCTGTATTGACCAGGAACCAATCTAGCCACGCCTTTGGCATTATGAAACTGCTGTACTCCCTTTTTACCCGGGTCCGTGGTTGCGTTCCAACAGAAAAAATTCCAGTTACCTAGGCTATCTTTATAGGTTATGGTAATATAATCATCAAATACATTCGTAACCTTATCAGCTATGGATGGAGCATTGTTGCGGATGCCTACTATATTGACATCATACCCCTTATTAGCCGTATCCTCAAACCATTTATATCCTTTCTCCTTAACTATTCGCTCGATCTGTTCTCTTGTGTACATATCTCATCTGTATTATTCTTAATCTCCTTCACTCTATTGAATAGCCTCTTAGCACTATCCCATAGATCTAGGCCTCTCACTGCCTTATAGTTTTCATTGATACTTATTACCTCAATAGATACCAGGATCAATGCCACTATCTTAGTGAGGAGTAAATCTATTGAAAAAAACTTTATAATGATACCATTGAGGATGAAATAATCAATGAGATAAAATAAAATAACAGTTATCTCATAGAGTGCCATCTTACTAGCAATCGATGAAAATAATCTACTACTGAATGGCACCTTGTTTTTTCTACTCTTCCAGATGCCTGTGATGGTATCTAATGAAATAGCAAAACCAATTAAAAATAATAGCCCCCATATAGGCATAAAAAACGCCATGATTGTTGCTATTAATGCAGGCCACTTTGCCTGGATTGTTGTGAGTAATATGCTGAGCTGTGCCCTCACAGAATTAAGATGCTGTTATTGTAGCCATTCTCTCGGAAGTTACCACATAATCCTGTGCAGGTTGTGGTCCATTCGTTGATGCATGAGCAATGATTGAACATTGGCCGTAGGTCTGTATCAGTATTCGCAGCAGATGTAAAGATCGGGAATAGTGCCTTGTTAGCCAGGAGCCATCTGATAAGACGTTGCTCAAAAAAACTGGCTTTCTGTGCATAGTGCTCCATGCCGAAGGCTACCTCACTACGGGATACACTAGCAGAATAATCTCCGTTTTGAGTTTGTAGGCCCTTGTTCTTTAATTGGTAGGTCAATCCAAATACGGCATCCTCTGCGGACCTCCATGCAATGACTGGCTGTATAAATTCTACCAAATCAATTTCATCATTGGTTAAGGTCTGAGCATTGTAGGCTGTCAATAGATGATTATAGAATACAGTTCCCAGGATAGGCTGTATTCTCAATGCCGATTGAGTTGCAATGTATGGAGTTACATCTGTTACATCCACATTAGCAGTTATCGGGGTATTTGTTTTAAGGTAATTTTCGGTAATAAAATATAACATTATACAATGGGTTGTGATGCTGCTGCACCTTGTGTTACATCTCCTCCCTCTATTGGCGGTAAGGATGCCAGAGCTCGTATCTCGTTAATGGTCATGGTCTCAAGTACCTTAGTAGCTACCAATGGGCTTAGGCTATTGAGTGCATCATTTGTTTTGCTTGTATCCTCCTCCAGCTCCACGATGGTCTCATTGATTATCTGGAAGTTATTAATAGTAAATTCTGCAGGGATTCTAGCAATAGATATCAGCTCGTTAAATATTGTTGTAATCTGATTGCGGAGCTCCATTACCACGTTTTTCTCGAATATAATGTATGCCTGCTTAATATCGGAACCATTACCCAGAGCTCCTGCCGTACGGATACCCATGAGAATAGGGTCAATGGTATGAGCAAAACAGATTTGCTCAGTATTCAATTGAGAGGCCTCAAGAAATAGCTTGTCATTGTTGTTATTTGGAAGGGCCTCTATCTTAGGAAGCTGGTCCTGGCTATTGGCAAAGAAAGCCACGGCCTTACCAGCATTGGCTGCACCCTTAAGCCTGTCGATGGTTTCCTTTATCATGTGCTTCTCCTCCTCTGACTGTGGTCGTTTGGGGAACATCATAGCAAAGGATGGGAAAACGCTATTTTGAATGTTACTCTTTGCGAAATAGGAAAGATCACCACTCAGAAATGCAAAATTTAAAGCACTTGTATAGGTAGGTAGCGGATAGTAATCCTGACCCATCGATTTTATCTCATAGCAATAGAGCTGATATTCATCGGTACAGGTGATGTGGTAGGGTTTAATCTCTCGTATATCAATACGGGTGCTCCAGTCATCACATAGATAGTACATCTTTCTATCCCTAGATACCCTTACTTTTTCAGGGCTGATGTTTTCAATCTTAGTTAGCTTCCGTTTTTTATCAAAACATAATTTAAAGTAAACCCGATTATGTAGAATGAGCTGTTTTGTTGTCGCTTTTACAATGTGTTTAAGATTGATTTTTTTCTCAAAGGTATAGAGCTCTAGTTTTTCTTGAGCTGTCATTTTATCCGTACTCAATGCAAAGCCTCCACCAATAACTGCATTGGTTTTGTAATCCACAATGGCACCATGCAACGGGGAGCTGTAATACATTTGATTTAATAGCTCTGGATATAATCCATCCGTACCAAATCTTACCTCCTTATTGGTATCATACCTACCATTCACATAGGGTAGGGTTAAATTGCCACGGCCTACTGGAAGAAATGGAGTAGAAAATGATTGATACCCTTCGACTACTTCGGGTCCTTTTGATTTGCTTTTAAAGATGTCGTTATACCATGCCATATTAATCGTATATTGAGTTGCCTGCTGGACCACTTACTACCATTCTGCCCTCCTCAATGACTACGCCTGTAGTTTGCGCTATGGATAAGGGTAAAACAAAAGGGTTATTACTCTCGTATACCTGATAAGTAAATTGGCCCTGTATCAATGAGATATCTGTAGGCTCATTGAGGCTAAATAAATTGTATCTCTCTGGATAGGCACTTGTATCAGGTGCCGTAAATAATTGAGGGGTACTTGTTGTATTCATTTCATTGGTGAACACAAACAAATAATGAGGATTTGCCACCGTTGTAACCTCTGATAAGGTCAATACGATTTGATTAACCACCCCTTGCTCTAGATAGATCATACCTATATTATTGAATGCCTAATAAGATGTTAAAAAAAAGCCCCCATTTCTGAGGGCCTTTAGATGTATATGGAGTTGATTATTGTACTCCGATTGCCTGCAATTGTACAGGGGTCATGTTCACCTCGTATGCGAGGTACTCATTCTCAGCTACCAAAGTAACGGAATATTTAGAGCCATCAGCACGAGCTGTACCTGAACCTTCACCTGTTGCAGAAACTTGCAAATAAGGGAAGTACCAGTATATTCCATTGGCATCCAAAATGATGGCAGTAAGGTACTGCTGTCCACCACCTAAGATTTTAATGGCACGAGATTTAGCAGCATCTCGTCGGTGAAACATTAGGTTAATTGTAGAGGTAACAAATGAGCTACCATTCACTAGGTCGATGTTACTCTCCTCTGTGAAGTTGGAGGTATTTCGTCTAATGTAGAAATTTTGAAACAAGTTAACGCCAGCTAATGTGATACCTGTGATTGACCATCCAGCTCCTGCTGATGGATCTACAGGAGTGATTGAGGCAATCTCATCCTGTTGGTTAATCCAGATACCATAAATACCACCAGAGTTATTGTCGCATGATTTTACTATGTCTTCAAGAACTAAACAAGGCATGATTTAAAGTATTAAAGAGCCCCCATTGCTGAGGGCTCGGTTATTAATTATGAATAGAATACGATCTCTCCTGGGTTAACGAAGTTGAAACCTACCTTCATGTTAGCACGAGTACGGATGTAAGGCTCAGCTACAGTATCAGCTAAGTTAACAGCACGCAAATCAGAGCTATCACCTTCAGCATCGAATGCGTAGATAAGGTTATCTTTCAAAGTCCATACAAAAGTGTTGTTAGACATCCCTGGACAAACTACGATTTTAACACCTAAGAAAGTTAACGCTAGATCCTGAGTAATATACGCTTGAGTGTTACCAGATGCTACTCCTAATCGGTAGATGTTAACCAATTGAGTAGGCATATATAAACGTAGATCAGCAGTTCTAGTTGCAATAGTAGCAGGTAACAAAGCAAATGCAGCAGACAATGCAGCCTCAAGAGCTGTAAAGTTAGCGATTGCACCAGTACCTCCATTGATAACACCTGATCCAGGAGCTCCTAACAATTTCTCGTAACCATCACAAAGAGCTAAGGTAGGGTTACCACTAAGGGTATCACCTTGCCAACGGATTGACTCAAGATCTCCATTGATTTTGTTTGCCATTTCTGACCAGTAGAAGCTCATGAATGAAGCCACAGAGAAATCTCCATTTGATCCTTTGCTCATTTGCAAAGAAAGGAAAGATTGCTCAAGGTCAAATTGACAAATCTGAGCCATTGCAGAAAGAGCGCATACGTCAATTTCTTTCGCATCTAGGTCATCAGTTGGAGCTGTAAAGGCACAGCTAGAAGCCTGAAGGATGTTACCAAAAGTAACAGAGGCTAATTTAGTTTTGTACTTTACACCTGGAAGGGCACGGTAGTTATCAGCAGTATCCTCAGACAAATATGCCTTAGAATAGAATGCCTCAGGGTTAGCAGCCAATAAGGCTGTAGGGTCGATATTCAAATCGAATTTTAACTTTCTCATTTTGTTATTTGTTTATAAATTTATTTACGTTACTAAATCTTTGCTGTACGCTTAACGCTACAGCCTCAGCCATCTCCACTTCCTCCTCTTCCATCTCTGGAGTTAGAGCTTGATCCAATTGATTTTGAAGATCAGCAATCATAGCTACTAATGCATTTACCTGCTCTTCAATAGCTGGCTTAACAATTGCTAAAACTGCCTCAGCATCTAGCTCAGGATCTACGGCCATGGTTTCCTCTTCAGTTGTTTCAACTGTGGTTTCCTCTTCCACTACCGTATCCTCAAGAGCTACCTCCTCAGAGGCTTCTACTTTTTCGACTTCCTTAATCTCGATAACCTCTCCGTCTTTTACGACGTAGATTTTACCCTCGATTAGGTGCTCGCCATCGGGTAACTTGTTCATGTTTATTTGGTTTTTATTTGTTTGCTCACTTAACTTCATGCCCAGATAACCTTCAATTGAGAAGCCTATCTGCTCCTCACTTACTAGCTCTGCATAATATTCCTTATCCGTTACCTGTGCCGTTACCATCAATGTACCTTCTGGCACCTCGATACCAAAAGAGCTGTATGCTTTATCCTTCTTTGGGTTCTCAACTATCCAGGCCTCAAGCACATAGGCAGGGACTGTTTTCTCAGTATCATGCTCTAGATTGAATAGGTCTCTATTGACCATATCCCTCATGAATTTGCCGTGGATATTCTCAATCTCCTCTTTTGTAAATTGAACAAAGTACTCCTGTTTGGCATCATCATCATAGCGATATATATCCATAGGGATTAATGCCGGGGCCGTGATGCGGTACTTTAGTTCATCTGAAAAAAACATTGGCTTAGCTTCACTTGAGAAGGCCATCCCTTTCACCTTAATGGCAGGATTTGCCGTGAATGCTATCTGTTCAATTCCTAGATCCTCACCATTTTCAGCATAGGCTGGGTCAATGGTAATCTTATAAGTAGGGATATTTTTTTCTGCCATTTACCTATATTAGAATTTTCTTATATTTGTTAAAAAAAAATTATGATAACAATTTTAGGGAAAGAGATCCCAAACCAAATGAAAGAGCTCACCATTGAGCAGTTTGAAATGATCACAGAGATCAATAACAATAAGGACCTGGATGCCGTTGATAAGCACCTTAAAATCTTTGAATATCTAGGAATCCCTGAGAAGGATTTTTGGGATGTGGATATCTCAGATTTTATCGAGATGGTAAAGGCCTTCAATAGCCTGGATAAAAACATTGACTATCCTACCATTGATACTATCGAGATAGATGGTTACACCTATACGGCTCAGATGAAGTTAACCGTAAGGGATACTAAGCACATCGAGAAGCTGGCAATAGATAAGCCGAAAAACTACATCAGCCAAATGATGGCCGTGATGTTTAAACGTGAGGATCTTACTCCTGCTGAACACTACGCAGAGGCCCACATTAAACACAAAGCTAAATTCATTTGCAAAATGAGTGCGGATATTTCTATCCCTTATGTGATGTACATAGCTAATAAAGTTAACCAACAATTTAAGAATGCTGAAGCTACCCCAGAGCTGGAGCCAAGTAACGCTTGAGCAGTTCATCGAGATCAGTAAAATTGATAAAACGCAAGGGGCCTACCACTACAATAGTGAGGCCCTTTCTATTTTAGCCGATGTTAATATCGAGGTTATTGAGGAGCTCGAGATTGATGAGCTCAATGCCTTAATTAAGCAGGTCAATTGGTATAGCCATCAGCCACCCAATAGATACCAGGATGAGGTCCTGGGGTTGAAGCTCAAGGCCTTCAGTAAACTAGAGCTTTATGAGTGGATTGATCTGGAGTATCTATTCACTAATGACTATGTGGATAACCTGGATAAGATTTGTGCTATCCTGTACAGGAAAACTAAGTTAAACGAATGGCAGGAGGAGGTAATGGAGCCGTATGATTTTGACCTTAACAATAGAGCTGAACAGTTCCTGGACCTACCCATCACAGATATCTATGGTATCATTAATGAGTTCATAAAGTTCCGTAAGCACTTTTACGAAACGTACAAAAATTTATTTGGAGATGTGGATGATACGGATCTATCTGAGGAAGAGAAAGCAAAGCTAACTAAGGAGGAGCTCGATGAAATTGAAGCGGAAAAGAAAGCCTCTAAATGGTCCTGGGAGCAAATGATTTACAGCCTATGCAATGGTGATTTGACTAAGGCAGAAAAACTAGGCAAGCTAAAACTTACTTTTGTATTTAATATGATCGGGATGAAAAAGGAGTTAAACATCTAGCGGAAAGCCTGGAGTGAAATCAGGCGGTGCATCTAGTGCGTAGAAGTTATACACAATGCTTTGCTCCTCTTCTAAGATAGGCACTATCTCTAGTATGGGGTAATTTTTTGTGAGCCATTCAGTATATTGGCTGTATATTTCTGTTATTATTCCTGCACTTGTTAGCTCATCGGTAAATTGGCGAACCAAATTATAAGGAGGTATTACCCCTCCATTCCAAAGGAAAGCCCCATTGTTTAGAAATATAAAGTAATACATCGCCACGATCTCAATCTCAAGGGTACTGAAGCCTGTTATTTGTGCATTAATTCGTACACTATCCTCCAAAGTACGGGTATCTACTAGGCCGTTCTGCCTAATAATCCTTTTTAAAATTGTAGCCATCCTTCTCCTGGTAGGATAAAGGATGTTAAATACTCCGTTTTTTGCGTATCTAGGCATTGATTAATTCTTTATATATATCCATTGTATCATCTATTAGAATTATACCCTTGTCAGTTTCTACATGTAGCTGTGTATCACTCACTACCTCAATAGGCCCTGTGATTGTGTACTCTATTCCATTGTAATTAAACATATGCAAATACTTTGAATAGATCTATGTTAGCAATATCAGCAGCGTTCTGTGCTTGCATTGTAAACAAGATATATTGGTTAACTGTTCTATTGAATGCAGTGGTTTGAATGTTACCGGTAGTATATTCGGAGAATGTAGTACCTACCATTGTCCTAAGACTTGTGCCATCATAGCTATAGTTACGCTCGCAGTATCCTATAAACTGAGTACCTCCACCATTCATTGTAAAGATAGAGCTAATCAATGTGGCACCTGTTAAGCTGTTGGTAGTGTTGGTATATATTCTACCATACATCTGCCCGATATTACCTGATTGTCTATACATCCTGAATACTAACTGCAGGATATTGTTGCTGTTTAATGTATTGGCAGGGATGAGTAATGAGTGACATATAGTAACTGCGGTACCTGTAGTTGGAGTACCTAGTATTCCACTATATCCCATTAGCCTGGGCCCGATGTTTAAATTACCACTACCTAGCAGTGAGTTGTTGTTCACTGTCTTAATGTTAGTGCCTGATACCAATGCATCCTGCTTGTTATTAAACGTACTCCAATCGGTTGTGCTCAATGCTCCTCTAGTTAATGCTGAAGCTGTGGGTAGATTAAATTGATGGTCAATACCTGAGGATACTACATTGAAATCAGAGCCTGCTGTACCTGTGCTAATGGTCTGAACATCTGCACTCAATCCATTCAGTGCAGTCATGCCTGTACCTGCTATGATACCTGCTTGTTGTGTTACGGTGAAGATAGCAGATGCTGTTGCAGGAGGAGGGCTACCTGCAGGATAGAACTCCATGGTAACATCCAAGCTCGTAGCACTCCAATACAGCTCGTAGTAATCACCGCCTACTGCATCAAGTATGTAATTCCATGATGTTATAACATGACCTGGACCACCACCATGTGAAGATACCACAGCAACAAATCCTGCACTACCATCTACATCAACCCCATTCTTTCTAAGCCATATAGTTACATCCTGAGTCTTGACATCTATGTTTTGATATTGAAAAGAAAATTGCAGGTTATATATCCCTGTGTTAGCTATGGTTATTTCAGTGTCATTCACTACAGTTACCCCATTACTTAAGTCCATAGTCCTGAACTTAGTAGGTTGCCCTACATTCACTGCAACCAATGGCTGAGTAATATCATCCTGGTATTGTGCATAGTAACCTACTGCACCACCACCACCTGCTGCATTGATTATCTGCTGGCCTGTGATGGCTGTATTAATAGGTTGCCCTGCTACTATCTGAGTGCATTCGATTAGGTCAGTAGGTTGCAGGTCGCCATTATGTGGATCTAGCTGAGGTCGCCAATCACCCCACCATTTAGGTAATGTCATACCTATATTACATTAACCAGGGCAAATGTTTAAATCGGTACAGCGCAATCTGTCCAATCATTGAGTGCAAAGGTAATACTCATCTGATATCCTGCCGCATAATCTAGTAAATCATTATTCAATGGGGTAAAGGTAGGCACCCCGATAACATCCATGCTTCGATCTAAACCAAAGAAATAATATACATACAAATCATTTAAAATCTGATGGCAATCACTTAGGATGGTTATGATGTTAGCCCTGTCCTTTTGTATGATATCATAGCAGAATATATCCAGGGTAAATTCTGTAGTGTTTTCTGTAGGGATAACAGCATCAGGCACAATAAAAATGATAGGGTATTTTTCATCCTGGGTAGCAAAGTTAAATATCTGCTCTCTAAAATCAGTACCTACTTTCTTTACCTGTTTGTGCTGTGAATAGAAGTTCACCACATTGTTAATTACGCTCTGTAAACTTATCATAATTCTGCGTTTTTATTTATCTTATTAATTTTATTCTGCACGTTGGTAACTTGAGTTTCAGATACGATGGCCGTAACTGTCATGCCTCCCGTTTCAACAGCTCCTCCTCCTGCACTCATTACGTTGCCAGTATTGGCTGAGCCAAAGAGCTGAGCCGATTGTGGCACCACCTGAGTAACACTACTGCCATTACCATTAGATGCACCTCCACCTCCACCACTTGAGGATGGTGAGCCTCCAGATGTTAGGATCTGTTTTGCCTTAGCTATATTGGTAGCAATCTGAATAATACCAGCGGCAAACTGTGCAACACCTGCCGCCCCTGAAGTAACTGCGTTGGCTGGGTTTTTTTGTGATGCTGCAGTAAGGGCACTAATTGCTAACCCTGTATCGATACCTATCTGCACCAATGCCATTGCCTTGTTGAATTTCTCTAGTTTCTTCTGGTCATTAACTAGGCCTTTTGCAATGTTTGTAATACCATCAGCAATATCCCCTGCCAATTGTAGCCTGGCATCTCTTTCCTTTTGTGCATTGTCTATCCTTTCAACTTCTGCCTTATTGGTGATATCATTTATCTTAGCCTCGTGGTCTTTCTTTAATTTTTCTAATAGCTCATAGTTACCCTTGGCCAGCTCCTGATCCTGTAGGTATTTAGCTTCTGCCTCAGCAATGGCTCTAGTTTTTTCATCCTCCAAAGATAGGGCTAAATCACTTTGAGCCTTGAGCCTTTCATCATTTCGTTTCTTACTTTCCTCAGCATCCATTTGATCATAGATAGCTAGGATCTGCCTACGTTGTTCCTCCGTTAATGTGGTATCATTGATGGCCTCAGTTCTGAGCTTGTCATACTTTTGCTTTTGCAGTATAGCCTCTTTCTCTGCCCCATCAGCCATGGCCTCGATGGTGAGGTCATTGATCTTAAGCTGGTTTTCTTTATATTGTTCTGCCGCCTTTTTGTCAATAGCTAGGAGCTCGTTATTTTTCAACGTTTCCGCATCCTTCAAAATCTGAAGCTCCTGTGCCGTTAACTTACTCATAGCATCTAGCCTAAGCTGTGCTAGTTTTTTCTCATAGTTCTGTATGCTTCCACCCTTAGTGATATACTCATTATCAATGGCCGCCTTCTCCTCCTTCATTTTCTCCTCAAGGAAGTTCTGTTTATAATCCTGGAAGGCCTGCTCTCTGACCATTTTTTCCTTATCAGTACCCTCAGCAATCAATGCCGTTCTGTTCTTAATACCTTCAGCCTCTAGCTTCAGCCCTTCCGTGTACTGAGTTTGGATATCGGCCACCTGTTGCTTTCTTTGAGCCTTAGCATCTGATGCCGCCTTCTTGTTGTTATCGGCTATCTTTTTATTGTTATCCGCTACCTTCTTAGCATTATCCTCACTTGCTTTTTGTGCCGCCTTATTGCTTTCCTGTATCCTCTTTTGCTCATTGATATCTAATATCTTAAGCTCGTTTTGGCCATCCTTTATCTGCTCAGTTAATGACTGGTTATCTTTGATGTTCTTATCTAACTGCTCGTTAATTTTTTTCAACTGATCAACCTGTGCCTGGGTACCTGTGGCCACGTTACCAGTAACATCCATCGAAGCTAGGAGGAGGGTTTTCTTTGCAGCGATTTGCTTAAAGATTACATTGTTCTCCTCTAGCATTCTTTTGCGGTAGGCAATGGATGCAAGGATTCTTTGCTTCTCTAGCTCATAGGTATTTTTTCCTTCAGCCTTAGCTAGTTCAATATCTCTTTTGAATTGCCCATCCCGTAAATTAAAAGCATTCGTTATGGCCGCTTTCTTTCTTTCCTCTGCTTCAATCTGTCTATCAATGTTTGCAATCTGGCTTTGCGTTTGCAATTCTTGTTGCTTAGCTTGCTCCTCTTCAGCGTGGCTAGTTATTCCTATGGCATCGGTCAAATAATAGAAACCATCAATAAGGCCACCGATGGCCGCCTTAATCCCATCCAGTACTGGCTGAAGCATTCCCATTTTGTTCATCCATAAACCAATAGCCACCACAATAGCGGTAATGGCTGATACTAGCAAAAATATAGGGTTGGCTAGTATGGTTACTCCTAGCTTTACAAAGGCTCCACCCATTGTACCAATAACCCCCATGAAGCTCTTGAAACTTTTACCTAGTTCAGCAGGGTTAATCTTGCCTATCACCTGGCTGAACACCTTTGCCTTTTGGTTTGCCTCCTCAAAGTCAAGGCTCATGAGGCTATCCTTAATACCTCCTAATGAATTACTGACCTGCTCAAACTTACTACCCGATGCAAACACATTGGCCGCATCATTGGCGTCGCTTATCTTATCCTTTAGCTCCCCTGCTCTGGCAGAGAGCTCGGCCATTTGTTCTGGATCAGTAGCCTCGGCAATAGCTCCTTTTAATTCTCGAAGCTCTGCCCTCATGGCACCAATGCCCTGTATAACTATAGGTATCTCAACTTGATTCATTATGGATAGTATTTTATTTCAATTGTTGTATATGCTAGGTAGTTATCACTGAAGCCTACCCCTATCTGAGAAGTATCTACATAGATGCTGTTATTAGCCGCCACATAGATGGCACTATATATCCCATCAAAATAGCTAGATCCTATCATTACCGTGATGCGGTCCTGTGGGATAGCACCTAGATCCCATGCATCCAATGTGGCCTGGTATTGACCTACCCCTAAATAATTCCAGGTGATTTGACCAAAGGTATTTACTAGCTCAGTAGCTACTGGAGGAGTAGCTCCCGCCTGAAACAATACAGCAGTATAGGCATAGCATGCTGGCAATACTGGTAAGCCATTGTACCTGTTGTAAACTACTAGGTTGTCGGTATAGATACCATCCTCAGATATTAGCTTGTTATCTGTTACCACTACGGTCTTGAGGCCCTCATTAACTACGTTACCCTTCCCCGTTATTACTCCATTAGAATTGCCAGGTATTACGTTTGCATTCGAGCTCCTATGATTGAATATAGTATTACTAGCTACATGGGCTATGGCCCCATTATTACCGTTGCCAATTGGAGGAGCTTCTCCAGGGATTGCTGTGCTCCCAGGTAATACGCTCATGAGATCAATCTCACTATCCACGCTGATGAGCTCTACCTGGGTTAGCTTGTTAGCATTGGCATCGTAATCAATTACCTTATTGATATTCCACCATGAGTTATCTATCCTTATCTTATCATTTAATTCTAGGCTCTGGATATCTGGCTCTTTTAAATCAAAGAAAGCCGTTAACATTTTGCCGTTATTAATCTGCCCCATTGTACGCCTCCAGTATTTGTTATACAGATTGTTATCTGTTAAGGTCAAAGGCTGGTAATAATAAAAGGAACAGATGGCAAAATTAAGGTCCCATGATGGGCTTAATGGATCATTGAAATGACCTACATACGGGTAGCTCGTTAGGTTAGTTGCACCAACACTACCGTAATCATAAATATTGAATGCAGCACAATTGGTGAGGCCTACCTCCGCTGTTGAATCGTAAAGTATACGGATATTAGTATCAGGCTGTGAGCCCATGATCTGAGGTACATACGCTCCGAAGGTAGTATCTATCACAGGGGTAGGGCTGAATAATACGGCCTTAGTAGTTACATCCTTTACATACTCATTGTCAAAAATCACCTCAGCCTGTCCATAGATTTGATTAGTTGCATTGGTGTATATTACATTTGGATCATCCTTATCAGGTGCATAGGTGAGTATTACCTTTTTACTTGTTAGCTCTGGAAGAAATGATAAACTTTGTTCCTGGTCTTTGGCTAGTTTGTAGGTCCAGTCCACCTGCTTACCTGCATCATAGTAGTCATCTCTATGCACTAGGTTCAGCATATTAGGCTGGCTCTTATCCACCTCAGCGTAAAGGTTGAACATATTAAAGATGGCCTTAACGTAATCGGATTGCTTTATCTTTTTGGGTACATAATCATTGACATCTAAGGTGCCACCCACAGCTACAATGTTACTACTAGGTGTAATGGTTATATCTGCTGAATTGATTGTTAAATCTAAGGTGTAAGGTATAGTGTAAAAACCACCACCTGTAAAAAAGAACGCCTGTACGTTCGTGGTTAATGCAGTAAGCTGAGGCAATAGCGTTGCATCTGTTGCTTGTATGCTAACCAGTAAAGTATCTACTGCCACATTATAAGTACCTGCACCTAGCACTCCTGTTAATCCATTGTATAATGGGGAGGATACGTTTACATTATAAGGTGCATTGAAAAAGTTAAGATAAAACTGAGGCGTCCCTACTGATACGTTCCCAGTTGGGAAGGTAACATCTAAGGAGAAATTAATCAGGATCTTTATCTCATAGTATTGGCTATTGGCTGAGTTAATATTGAATGGTGTAGTATATACCCCAGTCAATGGATTGAATAAGTTTTGAGGATCCTCCAGCTCTGTTAAACCTGTGAATGTATATACTGCCGTGGATGGTTGTAATGATAACGCTGAGGTAACTGTACTGGGTGTAGTTTTCTCAGCCCTTACTACATAATCAGCAAAATCAAAGTTATCGCTTCCACCATTGTACGGTATGATTAGTTTATCAAATTTCGTGGCACTTAATGTGGGCCAGTTGTACTGATACCCTGCATCGGCAAAGATACGATCCATGTAAACCTTTGCAAATATAGCAGGCTTAAATTCATTGATCATATAGTTAGCATCTCCTGACATTGGAAGGAAATACTTAAAGCCATCCGTAACCGTATTGCCAAAGCGCATCTGGATATTGTTCGCATCAAAGGGATGGTTCAAATCCGTGAAATCTATATCTGTTAATTCCTTATTATTGATGGCCGTAAAGAAATCACCTTTACTATCCCTTACTAATACCTCATACTCAACGTGCTCCTCATAGCCATCCGTGAGCTGTACCTTTTTAACTGATGTTAACTGTAGCACAGCATCCTCCATTATAGGGATACCATCCTGAATAACTGAGCAGGTTGTAAGGGTATTGATATTGAAGGTGCCTGCCTCAATGTTTACATCATAGTAATGGTTCAGCAAGTCATTGTTATTCTTGCTCCCTACCAAAGTAATGGTCTTAGAGAAGTTACCCTTTCGCTGTGAGATATCTCTGATATCACCTACTTGAAAATTCAAAGGGAAAGCTGTGCCCTCCTTTACCTCCAGGTATCCTGTTGCTAGTTGTATCTTAACCATTGACTAGGTCATTATTGGCATACTTAATCGTAATGCTCTGGCGTATTAAATTCTTGTTTCGTTTCTTGAATAGCTCATAGGATGAGGTGAGGATGTTACAGCTGATGTACTCAGTGCTCTGAGGTTGCTCGCAGTCTTCATCATCATATATAGCCTTTTTAATATAAGTTTCTGGTGAGCTGATGAGCTCAGAGAAATACTGGGCCATCTCTTCAGTCATCCAGTTGGTATTTAAATCGATGGTAGTATCAGTACTTATATAGCTGTTCACATAGCCCTTATCCTGGGTATTGTAGGTCCAGTATTGACTAGATATGTATCCTTGCACATCCCTATTGAATTGCTCCCGTGTTACGTTACCTTTCTCATAGTAACGGCCTGTAAACGCAAAGCTACCCCATGATCCCATGCGATCTAGGAATAGGATGTGATACTCAATATCCCTTACCCTCCTATCTAGATATACCCTGTACTTTTGAGAGGTCTGAGTTCCGAGGTGCTCATAATAGAAATCATACCACTCAGTTCCTGGCTTAATCAATGGTGCTGAGCCTGCCACTACGTTGGTAGCTCCATGGTTATTAGGACCAACAGATATGCCTACAACGTGATCAGTAGCCGCCACATCCTTATCCAGGATATCCCCTAGATTGTTTTCAAATACCATTCGATGGCTACCAGCAGGTGAGTTGTTCACGGCATCCATCCAGAGGTCCTGCGCTAGGGTAGCATAGTATCCATCCGTTGGTAATGTTGTTAGTAGCTTATCGGTTATATTATTGAGTAGGTAATCCTGGTAATTATAGGCAGGCCATTCTACCCATCGGATGGCACCATTGAATACATAGTTATTCTTATCCTGCCTCAAAGCTCGGTTAATGGTTCGCCTACCATCGGCATAGGTTATATCCCCGTTAATAGTTGCATCGGTTACCAATGACCAGGGGCTATTGACTACCAGGTAACCAGGGCCCACTCCTATAACTGTTTGCAATCCTTCGAGATTAGGGTTGGCAATACCTCCATCCGATTGAGCTATATTAATCTGATCACCTACCACAAAGCTATTGGCTACGTTTATCTGAACGTTCCCTGCATTGTTGGTAAGGTTAGCGAAGTATTGCACGATGGTGAGGTACTCCTCCCCTACGGCCACATCATATTTATAATGGCTATTCGTTGCATCGTATACCGTGGTGTTGGCCAGCTCAAGGTCATAGCTCACCTTAGCCTGTAGTAACTTACTCAAGTCAATCTCACCATACCCGCTAACGTATTGAGGCAGTACCCGGTACTCTGCTATCTTATTAACCGTGCCACTCTCGTATATATCGAAAACAAATTTAAAACCAGGGTTCCCTGAGTTCGTGGATGCGTAGATAAATTTAATAGGGTTATACGCTGGCATCAATGGATCTGCCTTAGCTATTAGTAGTATTGCCATGCCTATATTATCCTATGCCAGGAAAATGTTTTTAAAACGCATAGTATGAATCATCCGTATAGTACTCCTGCCGTATGTGGGTAGTAGCATACCTCACAGCATCCATTGCATCATCGAATAGCTTGACAGGTTCATCCGTTATGAAATCACCGATTTTCTTCCACTTGTAGTTTTCATACTCCCGTTTTAGATCCTTATGATCCTGGCAAAATACCCCAAATGTTTTAACGTTATCAATACCCTTCTTGACTACCTTGTTGGCATTCTGTACATCAAACCCTGCAATGTTCATTTCTTGTATGATCTCTGGACGTGAATAATCTGCCATGATTGTAACCGTTTGCTCTATCCCCATAGCCTGAAGCTTCTCGATTAGCATGGTAGTAGTTAGGTAGCTCTCATATATCACAGGCTCGATGTATATATCATTATCACACCAATATACCCTCATGAGTGCCGTGGGGTGATTGTACCCAAAGTCCAGACCATACACATAGTTGACAAACCTAGCAGGCCTATGTGATAGGAAGGTCCAGTTGCTGTATATGTTACTCTTGCTGATAGCCTTCTCACCTAGTGCATAGATCTGGTATAGTGCCTCATCGGTTCGCTTTAAATCCTCAATCTGTGCCCTGATGCTATTGGGTAGAAACGGGTTATCTCGGTACGTTGATTTGATTAGTATGCTCTCCTCCTTTGGAAGCTCATATAACCAGCTCGAGCTATCTGATGGGTTATAATCAAATATTAGCTTAAATTCAGTACGCATATTGAGCTGAGTAAAGTCATCGAAGTACAGCTCATTAGCTTCATTGCACCATGCTATATCTCGCTTCCTTCCCCTTATCTTCTGCTCATCATCCACGGAAAAAAATTCCACAATACTCCCATTAGAGAAAGTATATATATGCTCACTCTTGTTATGGCTATCCAGGCTATAAATACCCATCTCCTTAAGTATCTCTATGAAATCCCTTAGCACCGTTGCCCTCAATGCAGGGAAGGTCTTACGAATAATACTAACCACCTTCCCAGAATTCTGTAGGCAATAGATAACCATGAGCTGGCAGAGGCTGTAGGTCTTAGAGCTCCTGCTCCCTCCCTCGTTGATTATAAACCTATGTGGCCCACTCAGAGCCTCATAGTTCTTTTCAAATATTACCGTACTCTTTATCTCCATTAACTGCTATTTGGTAGGCATTCATTAGCATGGCCACCTGCCTGCCATCAGTTGCCACGGCCCTTCTATCTATTCTCACCTGCACTCCCTTCATTTTATAGATGTATGCCTCCACCATTGAGCACATGATATCAATCTGCATCTGGTCTCACAATGGTTACCTCTATCCCTGTAATTGATTGCTCAATGCTCTGGTCTATCTGTTGGACAGGGGATCCATAGGCAGAATCCATCAATGCCTTGTATGCCATTACATCCCCTTCTCTAGCTTTTTTTATTAAGGCTAAGGTAGCTAAATCCTCCTGGCTCATATTTTCGTTTTCGCCTGTTAAAGGGTTTTTTAAGTTCTGATTAACTTCTAACCAATACTTTGCTATTGTGCTTCTATTCTTTGCTCCTTTAGGTCTTCCGTTAGGATTTCCGCTTTCGCCTTTTTCCCATGCTGGTTTTAAATTGTCTTCTTTTGGCATAATCGGTGTTATTTCGGTGTTTATTTTAATTCAACTCCGTTCTTCTTAATAACTAAACTTGGGTCAAGTTTTTTCATACGGTCAACTATGACTTGGCAATACTTCGGGTCTAATTCCATACCGTAGCATTTGCGTTTAAGTTGATGAGAAGCTACCATTGTAGAACCTGAACCGAGAAAGAAGTCAAGAATATAATCTCCTTTTTTACTACTATTGTTCAATGCCCTTGTTGGAAGTTCGATAGGCTTTTGAGTTGGATGAAATTCATTTTTTGATTCTCTATTAACATCCCATACTGTAACCTCATTTGTAGGACCGTACCAATACGGAGAATTTCCTTTCTTAAAACAATAAAAGCAAGGTTCGTGTTTTTGTTTATACTGAGCGGATAAAGCTCCAAACTGAGCTATATTTTTATTCCATATAATTTGACTGCGTATCTCAATACCATTATCCCATAAATGAGAAGCCATATCTGCGTAACCTGCAGCGTGCCATATATACATAGGTGCTTTATCCTTTGTAAATAGTATTATATTAGGTAAAACTTCTTGATATATGTTCGTGTTTTTTTGGTCATTGTCAAGTTTAGTTCTTTTAGTCAAAGCTCCACCCTCGTAGTCTACACCATAAGGAGGGTCTGTAAATACCATATCAGCCTTTTGTCCGTTCATCAGTTTTGCTACTTGGTCGCTATCAGTTGAATCCCCACAAAGCAAACGATGTTCTCCAATCTCAAATAAATCTCCTAATACAATATCTGTTTCAATTCCACCTTCAGGCACATCAAACTCATCCTCTTCAGCTTCAAGTTCTTCTTGAACACTTAAATCAACTGGCAAATCCAATCCCCACTCTTCAAGTTTATCTACTTCCCATTCATTCGCTAAACTATCCCAGTCCCACTCTCCGAATCCTACGTTATCTTTGATTAAAAATTCTGCCTTCTGTTCCTCAGTCCACTCATCTGCTAGTATAACTGGTATCTCTTTTAATCCTATCTCTTTGCAGGCTTTTAATCGCATATTTCCACCTAATACAACGTATTTACCATCAACGTCTGTAAAAACAATTAGAGGCCGTTTATTTAGCATATCAGGGAAATCCTGAATGCTTTTAACTAACTTCTTAAATTTATCATCCTTTATTATCCTAGGATTTTTGGGATTAGGTTTAACCTCGTTTATCTTTACTATCTGCATCCTTGCCCTTTATATATTTTTAAATAGTTCTTAGATCCCTTCAATTTAGATGATTTGCACTTAGAATGAACCCCAGGCCGTTTCACCTTAGGCTTAGCAACGTGTATTTTAACATTAGTTTGCTTTGCCATCTCTAATCTGTTTTAGTTTTCTCGAAGCCCATTCAATACCTTCATCACCTCCCCAGGCTAACCACATGAGCCTACCGCATCCATCCCCTAGCTCACGTTGAGAGTTTTGCCGATGCCGTTCAAAGCCTGCCATTCTGGCGATTGTTTCCTCAGATAGGGGCCTACCTGCTGCTAGGTCATTGGCTCTTTTTTTCCCCACAGGGGTGCCACAGGATCCCCAGCCGTTTTCTTCAGCCCATCTTAGTGCTGTTTTGGCGTTATCAATTGCGGCCTTTGGGTAGTCGGTGTAACTATCCTGGAATGCCTTACGATATGCCCCAACAGGCCCCTCGTAAATAGAAATACAAACTGCATACCTCTGATCTTCATCAGGGTACTTATCTAATGTTTCAGGATCACTCATACAGCGAGCGATGTACTGCTCTTCTGTTTCGTTAGCCTTCGGTTTTGGCATCCTCCACTCCTTTGTATTTCTTAGCTTTGGTATCCTCTACCTCAAAAAGGTAGCCTAAACCTACTGAAGAATAATACTCATGGTCTTGAGCCATTTCTTCAGTTACATAAATTGAGGTATCAAACCCCTTGCTGTTGTAGATAGTAACGTAACTACCTAGATGTTCATTCTTGACTTTCATATTCTGATGTTATTAGCCATGTATAATATAATAAAATCCATACGCCTGCCCCTTTGCTAGCCCATACATAGTTTTCCCAAATAAGAGATAACCCCACTGAGAATGCCGTGAACATTGCTAGGATGCTAAATATTTGCGATGGCCTCATACCTATATTGTAATGAGTTTAGATTTTGTTTAATTTCTTTAATAAGATAGTGCGCTGAGGTAACGGTAATCCCGAAATACTTAGCCATTGCCCTGGCTGTGGTGTATCCTTTATCAATATATGCCTCAAATACAATTCGATGCACGTTATCCTCTATCTGTGCCCGGTATATTTCAATGATTGCCTTCTGATGGCTGTACTGGATATCCTCCCGCACTTTATCCTTCAGGTCCTGCTCATCCTCCACCTCATTATGTGGCCCATCAATTGCCGTGATGGCATCGTCTCGATGGCTTTTAGATGTGGTCCAGAGTATTTGGTATTTAATGGTATTTAAAAGGTAGCTCTTGACTATATCAATATCCTTCTGGGCCTCCTGGATACCTAACACATGAAGGTAACTGTTGTTAATTACCGTATCTGCCTCCATTGTGGATTTAGTACGCTGTAAAAAATACAACGTATAAGCTCTCACCTCCTGGTAATTCTCAGATATGTATTGATCTAAGAGCTTTTTCATACCAGATTTGAAAATCTTTATACCATACCTTCCGCCTTACGGAAGCGCAAAAACACTCCCTAGGCTGTGGCCCATCGTATTTTGTCCTAATCTTATATAACTGAACGCATGACTGTTTTGAATACCTGAGGGCCTCAGGCAATTGGTCAATTTTCTCAATGAGATCTAGCTCAGTTTGTTCAAACATAGTTCTAAAATATAGGCACCTAGTGCTGCCTCACAAGCCAGGATAAAATCAAAGCTCCCCAGCAACGTTACCCAGAAGGCCATGCACTTAATACAGCTCAATGCGTTGAATAAGTACATGACCCAGGGCTTGCTATGAAGAGACATATATACACTAGTTAAAGTTGCCTGTAATGGCTCGAAATACACGAGCCACCAGGCTATAGAGATATAGGCGATTAGTTCCATTGCTTCAAATATAATACAAAAAACCTATCATAGATCTCTGAGGTAGTATTTTTACCACGCATGAACCTGTATAGCTTAGCGTAATTTACCCCCATATCCTCCGCTAGATGGGTTAATTTGTATCTTTTGCACAAACGGCTGTTAATTTCTTTCCGTATCCAGTCAGATAGGGTTTGCTGATTAGAAAGGTAGATCGCTGTCATTTTCTAGATCCATTTTTTTAGTTAGATACTCTACCGCTCCCTTATCCTGGAAAGAGCTCAGGCTCATTGTCCAGGCTTCTATGGTATTGAAGTACTTAATGGTGCCATCCTGTGCCTCCCACTTACGCCCTCTAAGGTTATACTTCACATTAACCACATCCCCAGGGGTTAGGTTATTAGCTAGATCACATTTGTCCTGTGTTAGCTGGAAGGTAACGTACTGCGGATACTCCCCATCACTCTTCAATGTTACTTCTCTTTTTTTGAACTTGTCAGATACTGACGTTGTTGGGGTAATGAATACCACCTCTCCTTTAAATTCACTCATCTTTGATTATATTAATTATTATTGTTAAGGTCCAAATCCATCCCCATATAATGCCAGGGGCCAGCAGTATTATTAGTCCTGCAATCATAGGTCTAAATTTACGTTATTTTCCTGAAGTATCTCAAAAAACCTTTCCCGTATCTTATCCACCATATCCCATTGCTCCTGTAATAAATCACCATGCTTCCATTCATGCCTGAGCTCCCGCTTCATCTCATGCAGTGCCAGGTACATCCTAGAGGATTCAACCATGATATCATACTCGTGTTGATCCTCAGGGAATACAAATTCAATTGTTGCTTTCATAGCTCTTTCTTTAGTTTTTCAATATATAGAGTAGCATCCATCAGCTCCTCCTGGAGATGGTCCAGCCATCCAATTAAATCTACATCTGTCCTGTCCAGGTTAGTACCGTACTTTGCCTGCCCTCTCTTTGATCTATCGTAATACTTAGCCATGACAGCTAGGAGGATGCTATCCTCCTGCTGTATGGTTACGCTGTCGTTTGTTATGTTCATCTTATCTTAATTAAGCCCCAAAGAATTGATACTTCTCTTTTTCTACGCTGATACTTTCTTGTTTCTTTTTTAGGTAATGGGGATGGTACTGCTGACACTATTTGAGATCCTAGATAAGTCCATATTCTACCATATTCATTTTTCCATTCTGGATGAATAGTCAATGCATCCTTTAATGCTCCTGTTTGCACAATAGGATTGCTAGTAGTGCCTATGATACTACTGATCTCTCTGGATGAGTAAGATCTGTTTTTTTTGAATTTTTTACTATTCAATTTTTCGATAACAAAATCTACATTTTTCATTTTACTTTTCATTTAATTGGGTTATAACTTCTTTATAAAACTTTGTGGCCTCAATCAATCTCTCCGCCATCTGTATTTCCATCTCCTTATCTCTCTCAAAGGTGATGGATGTAATTCTTTTCGCAGGATCAATGTGATCTACTTCATGTATATCATAAGGATCATATTGGCTCAATAGCTCAGGATGTGTTGATACCATGACATAGCATAACTCAAAGGTAGGCATATCATATAACCACATATAGGCTCTACCTTGCCATTCATAATCATTTAGATCCTTCAGCTCATAGCTAGTAGACGGAAAGGTATCTAATGACCAGGAGCTCTTGATATCAATAATAGAGAATTCAGTAATGATATCACAGCATCCGGTTATCCATTCATTCTCTACTCTCTTATCATTCTTTACCCACTTCTCTACTCTTACCAGATTCAATAGATCAATAGAATCCTGCTCCTGTTCTATTCCCTTCAATACATACTTATTTGTTAGCTCATTCTTATATCCATAGAAATCTTCTTTAGCTTTCTGAATGATATAGCTCTTAGCTGTTTGTGATAAGACATCCCCCTTACTTCTAGAGGAGGTCATTAACTTTCCTAGTGATGATGCTCTGAATTTCATAACTGCCCCTCCTGCTCTTTAGTTAGGTTATAAGTAGCCTTGAGCTCATCAACTGAATATCTGCCATCTGCAATTGCCTTCAATGCCTTAGCAAACTTATCAGCATCCAGGGATGGCTTAGCCTTTGGAGCTCTTGAAGCCTCATGACCATCATCATCCACAGCCTGCAGAGATAACAAAGATACTAGCGTATATCTACGGAAGTAAGTAACGGCACCGCCTAGCTTCTGTGCATCTGTGATGGGAGGTAAAGTAAGGTAACAATCTACCTTATCACCTGTCTCAACATCCACAATACAGGTGCATACCTTATCATCAATGATTGGCTGTATCAATAACAGGCCATGATCTAACAAAATAGGCTCTACCGTATCAATGATGCTGTTGATGTCGGCATAGTTACGCTTCAAATGTGGGTTAGTAGCATTCTTAATGACCTTACCCATTGATTGTTTAGCTAGATGTAGCTTTTGGTAGATGTTGAGGCTTACCTCAGGTGCCGTTTGCTCGGCTGCTTTTCTTGTAGTTGCCATAATTATAGGGTTTAATTTATACAAAGATACAAAAATTTAATTACTATTTACAAACTCATGATAAAATTCTACAAATTCATCAAAATCCCTCGCTATATAGTATGTACCTCCTGCTCTCTCGATCATCTCCTGGTATCTCTTCTGAGCCTCTGACTGCCTATCTCGGCCTATTTTTACCTCAATCTTAACGCTTCGGCCCTTAATGGTAGCTGAGATATCGGCAGAGCCTGCTGTACTGGTTCCTCTGGTCCAGGTTACTCCTATCACTTTGCCTCCCGTTGTTTTCTTTTCCCTGGCAGTACCCATTGTATTGATACGTTCTGCCTGGTATCCATGCAGGTTAATCCAGTCGCAAATGGCCTTAGTTAGGCCGTTGGCCGTTGCAGGTTTGTATTCAGTTTTCGCAATGTAATTAGGAGGTATGCTAGGATGCGTTATTGAATACCTCTCTACCTTCAGCTCATGGAGCTTGTTTTTATGTTCTTTTTTCATTCTTCTGTTATTTCAAAGAATCTGCCGTGCTGATCCCTATTTTTTACAAATTTATAACCTTTATATGTGGCCCATGCAGCTACCCATTTGAGGTACTTTCTAGAATCCAAATCTTTAAAGCCATTCGTATCCTCCTGGAAGCTTTCAATCGAGCTCTTATTATAATGCCTGGTGCCTAGCCCGATATTTCCATCCATAACAAAATCATAAAACTCCTTACAGGTGCTCTGTATAAATCTCTTAGCATCGGCATTAATTGATTTGCTCTTGAGTAAACCATTCTGTAGGTACATCTGTAGGTTGTTCAGCATATAATTGTCGAATGCTGTCCACTCTGAGGCTGTCCACTCATCGAATAGTAACCTTCCATACTCATCCTGTGGGTTACGTTGTGAATTAAAGTACTGAAAAAACTCTATTTCGTGCCTCCTCCTGTCATGAGATGTACCTGCTCCCGAAATAACGTAGTTTGTGGTGATAACAATCTTAGGGCTTCGCTCGAATGGGATGTATATTTCATCCTTATTCTTTCTGTTGACTGGGATGCCCTCAGTGATCAGTGAGAATAACTGCTCAAAATCAAAATGCTTTCTCACATCATCGAAGGCCAGCACCTGGGTATCTAGATTCACTCGTTGATACACAAAGTCATTCTTAGATGGGTTATAGGCCTTACCATCTATCTTTATAATTTTACGGATGTTGCCGATAGCCGTTAACATTAATGATTTACCGCTACCTCCATTAGGATTATCATCAATCTCCTGGTCATTAAAAATGATTGCTTTCTGATCTGTCTTATCTTTGAACGTATGGATAAGATACCCTAGGGTGCTTTCCATTGCTTTTATCCTATCCTGATCCTTATTGCTTACCTTATGTACAAAATCCTGGAAATTATTTGCATGATCTGGTAATCGGGTAAAGTTTCTTTTAATGATTTGCTCATGCCAGATATATCCATCAATATCAATGTAACTGAGTAGGTCTATCTGGTCCTTAGTTACCCTTACCACTCCATTAAGGAATGGGATATATGATACATCCCTGCTATCCTGGAGTATTTTCATGTTAATACTTTCCAGCATATTGAGATGGCTTTCTGTAAAGAGCTGAGCACTCTTGGCACAATGGTTATATACATCCAGTTCATCCTTACTTAGGAGGTATTTCAGGACAAAATCCTTTATAAGCTCCACGGAGCTCTCCTGTACCTTGTTTTCTTGAATGTATACATAGGTAGGCTTATTACTCCTTTCTGGATAGTACTTTGCAAACCCATGTTTATGCAGAAATTTTGCGTAGTCATGGGGTAGAATGGTTACTTTTTTGCCGTCATTCTGCCAAAAAACATCATCCACATTCTGCACCTCCTT
>Ga0214168_1000135_pt1 | contig 28800 bp, 42 predicted proteins | sample LakMenepilimnion_FD_153002 | JGI IMG/M metagenome (GOLD analysis project Ga0214168, IMG submission 153002) | Freshwater microbial communities from Lake Mendota, WI - Practice 29OCT2010 epilimnion v4 | ecosystem: Environmental > Aquatic > Freshwater > Lake > Epilimnion/Euphotic zone | place: Lake...
AATTGTTCTTCTGTAATTATAATTCTCATATTCATAAATATAACTAAAAATAAAAACCCCCACATTTCTGTGAGGGTTATTTTAGTTATTTCTCGTTCAGCAAAAATTTATTTGATATTACTTTGAAGGAGATTTTTCTATCTACACTTCTAATAACCACTCCTTCTCTATCGAAGTTTGAGTTTAATACCGATTTACTATCCGCGTATTTTAATAACTCATCAATGGTATCAGGTAGAGTAAATTCTCTATCTAAAATCGGAACAGATTTTAATCCCATAGATGAAATTAATAATTCAAATTCTTCCAATCCAAGATATTCTTGAGTGTCAATATTAAACGCATTGAAGAAACCAACGGTTTGACCTTTGATTTTATAAGGATTCCCTTGTATACCTTCACCGATAAGTTCCCCCTGAATCGAGTAATTCGTTTCATGTGTTCCTAACCACTCCTCCAATTTTAATTGACGAGCAACTTTCCAAAAAGTATTTCCTTCTGTTTCCAATAATTCCAAATTACGAGAACATACACCGAATTCACCATCTTTGAAGTAGAATGTTGCGGATGAACCATCTAACTTCTCGGTGACATAAAATCCTTTGTCGGAATTTTTCCACCCTTCATACTCCAATGTTAAGTTTTGTATTCTTTCTTCGTCTGTTTTACGCAAGAAAGAAGGGAATAAACCTTTTACCTTACCAGCAAGTTCTGCCGGGATTGGTGGTTCATACTTAATAATTCCTAACATTTCAGTTGCATCAGCGCCTTCCTCAATTACAAGCGCATTGTCGTATGGTCCAAGTTGTAATTGTGGTCCTGAAGGTTGCTCACTAATACCAATCATCATTTCATCACCACTTTCTAATACTGATAAGGGTAAAATCAAACCTTGTGATACTTGTCCACGAAGTTTAATCGTCCTCAATCTAAACCCTTCGGTTCCATCCACCATTTTCTTGTATGAACTTTTGCGTAAGAATTCAAATTCTTCCCTGATTGGTAAGAATGAATCGATTTCACAATAGATTACCAAATCTCCAACCTTATGTCCAACATTCTTGGCAACAACGACTTTCCATCCGTCAACAATAACTAATTCAATCATATCGGCACCTTCAATAGGTTGAATATCACTAATTTTTCTAATACTTGCTAATTTTCTGTCCATATATAATAATTTTGAAGACAAAGATAAGAATTATTTTTTTAATTCCAATTATTTTTTTCTTACTATATTTGCTCTATGAAAAATTATAGAAGAATATTAAACTTATTTAATGGTTTGAAACCTCATTTGTATCCAAATTCAGGAACTAACTCAATTTCATTATTTGACATTAATTTATTTTATAATGGTGAATTTATATTTGTGTTTACCATAAAAGGTAAGTATCAGAATCCACATATCTTATATGAAACAATTATTGACTTAATTGATAAGTTTTATGAATGGTATGATTTGGGTAATGTTAGGATAGAAATTTATTATCAAGATGGGTCGAAACCGGAAACTTTATCTTACTTTAAGATGTTTAGTATGGTAGATAAGCAGTATAATTCTGAGTATTACGATTGTTTTCATTCACACCCAAAGGCAACCCAAATAAGGGAGTGGTCTCGAAATAGAGATATTGATGTATATCGTGGGTTGATGCGTGGTGAACAAACTTTGTGGGGTTCATTAAAATCAAAATGTTTATGGATAAAATAAAAAAAAATAAAATATGATAGATAATTTAGAAATAATAAAACCATTACTGAACTTCGAAGAAGAAGGTGATTTTTATATGTTATACCTGCTAAAAAGAAAGAAGGACCAACCTGAAGGTGAGAAAGATAATCACCAATCAGTTAGGTCAATAAAAACTTATTGTATTGAGAGTATCGACCATCTTGAGAGAAGATATGACGAGATTAAACAACTTTGTGAAATGTTTAAAGCGAGAGCATATATTCATGTCCAAAAACAAAATCATTTCGATGTATCTTTGAGTATGATGGTTGCTTTGGCTCAACGAATTCAAGACGGGAACCATAATCAAAAAGGATTATTCGATTCGGTTGTGGGTCAACTTAAAACTCAAGAAAAGAGATGGATAGTCGATATTGATACAAAAGACGAATCTATTATATCAACGATTACCGACTTTATCAACAAAAATTGTCGTCCAATTAGAACCAAATCCGAAAATCATATTCATAAGTTGGATGGAACTTTTGAAATCACTTATGATTATGTTTCAAAGGTGATTACTCAAATCCCAACCAAAAATGGAGTTCATTTAATTACCGAAAGATTTGATGTTATGGAGTTCAAAAAACATTTTCCGGACATCGATATTGCTAAGAAAAACCCAACATTACTTTTTTTACCTAACTCATTAAGTTGAAACATTTAACCCGGATGAAGAAGAATAGAGAAGAGGTTTGGTTAAAATGTAATAAAAAGTGTGCATATTGTGGAGAAGAAATCACAATCAAACAAATGCAAGTGGACCACATCCAACCACATTGGCATACAATGACAGAAGAAGATGCCATACGAAATAAGGTAGTGAAAGGTTCCCACGATATAGATAACTTAAATCCATCGTGTGCTCGTTGTAACAAATGGAAATCAACTTATACTTTAGAGAAATTTAGAGAGGTGATTGAAACATCTTTGGATAGACTTGAACGAGATACTCCCAATTTTAGATTGGCTCGTGATTTCGGACTTTTAACAACAAATAAGAAAAGGGTTGTATTTTTTTTCGAGACATTAAAATAATTTCATTATCTTTGTAATCTAAATTAAAAGATTATGAGTAATAAATATAAAACATTTCATTTGACAACTTATCATAGAGGTGTCGAGATTGTATTGTTGTGCGTGACTAGTAGTAAGAAAAAATTTGCGGAGATTACGGATAAACCATTATCTTATATTAATAACTACGGGTTTTCATACGACTTAAGATACTCTGTTTGTAATGAAAATCCTAATGTGTTATTCGTTCAAAGAGGTCTCGGTGGTGAGTCTAGAATAATCTTCAAAAATGACGATGTAATACCTTATGAGGAAGCTATTAGGGTTATTGACGATTACAAAAAAAACATTATCACATTAAAATAATTTTATTATCTTTGCAATCTAAATTAAAAGAATTTTATGGTAGCATTAATTATTTTGAGATACAAAGATAGTAATTTTTTTTTATTTGGTATTATTTTTTTCTAACGATTTATAATGAAGAATAGGAACCAATGTTTAAATACTTAGAATCTTTATTTATAAATTAAAATCTAGTACGATAAGTATTATATATTTCTGTGACTTGTCCACTATCTAGTGCGGTATCATAAATATGAACAACTCCAATTCTACCATTAAAATAGTCGGTAGAAGCTCCACCTGAAAGTCCATTAATACTTCCACCAATTAAGGTATCTAACCCATTTGATGTAGGTGTAGGTACTACTACGAATGGTATAATTGGTGAACCATTTACATACATTATTAAATTACCTCCATCATAAGTTAATGTTAAATTATTCCAATTACCTGACGTAAATCCACCACTATTCATGACAAAGTCATTACCAGAAACTCTAACCCCACCATTAAATCCATTACCAGTACCATCACCTTTAATAAAAAAATTGCAATCAGCTTCAGGAGTATAAATGGCATCTTGTGAATATGTTTGACTAACAAGATTAATATTACCAGTGTTACCACTACCTATATTAACCCAAACATTAATTGTAAAAGTGGTTAATGCACTGCCAAAGGGTAAAACATTAACCCACTTATCCGTATAATATCCTAAAGTAGCATTTGCCCAATTTTTTAAAACATCTCCTTGGACAAATTGAACACCTCCATTCAAAGTTCCTCCTGTTGGATTTCCGCCAGCAACATTAAAAAAGGTGTTTCCAGTCCAAGGATAAGAAGCGGTATAACCAGGGTCTAATATTAAAAGACAATTATCTATTAAAGGTATTTCAGGGTATTCAATATTAACAAGTGCAATAGTATTTAACTCCGAACACCTTTGTAGTACATCCCAACGTGATGGATAACTACCACCCAAATTAAGTTGTGCTCCATAATCAACCAATGATTCCTCATCGGGGATTGAATAAATTGATGGTCCTTCAGACGCTTTATTTTGAAAACTTACAAATCCTCCTGAGGGAACATTATATCCCGCCCAAAATCCGGTATTTGCAGTCGGACCATATTCTCTATTTTGAACGATGCCAATATCGTAATTTCCTTTTCTTATACAACATCCTGTTGTTTTGGTTCCTGTATTATATTTAATTGGTTGAGCCATACTTATACTTTAATATATAAATATAAGTAACTTTAAATATTATCGATTAAAGACCACAACGTCAATTGTATAAATCATCGCCATACACCATAATGTGAATAACGCAACAAAATATAGGGTTGTAAGTGCTTTTTTAATAAATTTACTCGTTTTCTCCATATAATAAATTTGAATGGTTTGGAAATTTTTTGTCAAATTGTTTTATAAAAATCCCTGATAAAGTATTTGCCATATTTTCTTCAGGTCCTCCGATATCTTGTATTTTTTCATTGTCTTTTAATCCCATCTTTTGGTGTTGATACTCATGAACCCACTCATGTGCCAATGTTCTCAAAATATCTATTAAAAGTCTATTACCACTTAAAACAAATATTTTTCCTTTTGGGAATCTAACACCCGTTGTCATCTTAACATCTCTTTCCGGAACAAAATTAATATTAACATCATTTGTTAACGGCAATTCGGTTTGAATCATACTTACAAAGTCTTTAACGACTTTACTTTGTTCCAAAGTTATTGAATTATTATTTTTTATACAAACTTTCATGATAATAAATATCCATCATCCGAAAGTTGACCAATCAGTCAACACAAATTCTAATTGGACATCACAAATTCGACCATATCGATTCTTCCAAACTGATGCTTTTAATCCACCACTTAAACAAATATAAGAATCTCTGTGAGAATGAGTTTTATCGGACTTAATACCTTCAATTGCGGTGTTAATCCTATTTCTTGCACTTTCTTTCATTTCTTGGATTGTTGGGACCTGATTATCAAACCCCCAACCCCAACGCAAATGGTCCATCACCGACTTACATTTGCCAAAGTTAAACTGTTCTAATACTTCATCAATAAGTTCTTCTTCAATTTTGAGTAGTGGTATCATTTTCACCAATTTTTTTAATTCTATACTTGTGTCCTGAATCCGAGTTAATTTCAAATCGGGCTCTCATATCTTCAGCTTCCTCTCTTGTATCGTATTCCAATACTTCTCCTTCGGTATCCAAAATGATTACCGGTAATTCTTTTTCTGACCTAAGGTCTTTAATCAATTTTATAATAATGTAACTCATAATGCAAATATAATATATTTTTTTTAATATCCAACCCAATTTTTTTGATAATCTTTATTATTAACACAAAACCGGGCATAATCATTAACTCTTGGGTATCCGGTGTTATAGTATCCACAAATCAATCCCCAATCGTTGTATTGTTTTCTCAACTTATGTAATAGTTTCATTGAAATTTTAACATTCAAGTCAATATTGTGTAACAATTCTTTTTGGGTAATGTTCTTTCCTGTTATCCAATCAGCAGTTTTTGGCATAATCTGCATTGGTCCTTTGGCTCCAACATATGATGTTAATTTGCCATGGTATCTCCAATCAAATGGACCTTGATAAGTTGTTTCAAGATACGCAATATTATATGCGATGTATTTTGGGATGTTGTATTGTTTGGAATATTTCTCAATTGAGGTATAAACTTGAAGACTATATGGTGAAGTGGAGTGGAGATTTTTATTTCCAAAGTTATATCCTCCACCATCACTCATTTCTCCCGATAGATTGAATCCCACCAAGACAATTCCAACTGCAAACAACAAATAAAGATACTTAAATCCGTTTGTTATCATTAATTAGAATTGTTTTTAGGTGAAGCCTGACCCCAAATATTTTTGGCATATAGATTGAAGATGGTATAACCTACCGAATCCTCATATGCGGTATAAGAACCATCCTTTCTTTTGATTACCAAGAGGTTGTTGTTCTCATCAATTGCAAGTTTAACTTCTTCTCTCTTCACCGATGTTACTGAAAGTTGGTTGGAGAAACTTGTTTTAATTATATCATAGTAATACCCGATTGATATGCCGACGGCAAAACTCAAGGAGATGATGATATACATCGATAATTGTTTGAATGTTTCACTTACTTTTTCTTTAATATTTTCCATAAATCTAAATTTTTTATAAAAAGAATATAATAAAGAACCTTCGAATTTCCAAATAATTTTTTAATTTTCCTCTCTATTTCGATTCTTTTTGAGACATCCCTCATTTTCCTCACCAATGCGGCACTTGTCTTTACCACACTTAAGACATTTGGTCTCACTATCCAATTGTGTGTTATATTTGCGTCTAATAAATTCACCCAATTCGTAGTTATTTGGGTATTTCTGAATCTCTTCCTCTGTTACTATTATTTTTAATGCCATAATCTTTTTGTTTTAATAATATATATCATATTTTTTTGAAAACTAAACCTATTTATAAGTTATGAAGTATATAATCAACGAACGCCAATACAAATTGTTAACCGAACAAGAGGAAAAAATCTTACGAATTCCTTTTGCGGCATTCGGGAATGATTGGGATTTACTTCAACAATTCTTGGAAAAAAAAGGAAATCCTCCTTATAAAATTACGGATGATTTGAATTTACCCGAGAGTGAAATTGAATCCCTTGGGAACTTAGTATCGGTTGGAGGTGATTTGAATTTATATGAAAGTAATATTAAATCCCTTGGGGACTTAGTATCGGTTGGAGGTTATTTGGATTTAAGTGAAACTAATGTTGAATCCCTTGGAAACTTGACTTCGGTTGGGGGTCATTTGGATTTAAGTGTAACTGATGTTAAATCCCTTGGGGTCTTAACTTCGGTTGGGGATTATTTGGATTTAAGATATACTCCATTAACAAAAAAATATACCAAAGATGAAATCCGTTCAATGGTAGAAGTTGGAGATGAGATATATTTATAAGTTATGGACGGAAAAAAATTAGCAGCAAAACTCGAATATTTAATATTCCAAGAATTAAACCCAAATTTTGACGATATCGTCGTTGATGTGGATTTAAATATGACTCGAGGAGAACCAACAGAAATTGATAGTTATTTTATCATGATACAATGTAATTACAAAGGTAATATCGATAGTGTTGATAGTAGAACTTTTTCAGGTGATTTGAATAAGGTGAGTGATTTAGTTCATTCAGCTGCTTCAACATACATTTTAACACCTGATGGTAAATTAAAGTCACTTAGTCCTGATGATGAAGTTTACATTGGAGAGCCAAGAATAGATACAATTGAATATGTTGTAGAGGACACTCATAAATTTGGATTTAGTGTAATGGTAATTTCAAGATATGAATGATAAAATAAAAAAATTATCCACCAAGTTGGTGGGTTTGTTCCCGCAAAAAGAGTTTTTAGAACCTCAAGAAGCTTTCACATCATTTTCAGATGTATATATCCCACAGAAAGACTATTTTGGTAATTTCTCACCTGAAGACATTATCAAATTAGTGATATACATTTATTCTTATAAGAATACAAAGGATTTTGATTATGGTGATAAAATACTTAACAATTTAGCATTCTCCGATTTATTGTTAATCACCGAGAAAGAACATATCACAACTTGTAATGAGTGTAATGGAAATGGCGGATGGGAATGTGAAACTTGTGGTGGAGGTGGAGAAGTTGATTGTGATACCTGTGAAGGTGATGGAACAGTTAGTTGTGAAACTTGTAACGGATATGGAACAGTTGAAAAGAATGGTGAAGAGGTAGATTGTGACGAATGCTCTGCTAGTGGTGAAGTTACTTGTGATGGATGTGCAGGTCAAGGTAGTTTCCAATGTTATACCTGTAAAGGAACCGGAAATGAAACTTGTGATTACTGCGAAGGAGATGGAGATTTTATATCTGATGAGTCCGAATATCAATTATACACAATAGCGTGTTGGGATAAAGATATGAATGAAGCATGTGAACAAAGCGAAGGAACACCATACGCAGCATTTACTTATGATTATTTTTTAAATAGATTTGAAAAATACATCATTTTAAGTATTGAAAATAACCACGCAAGACTTAATGATGATTTAGAAATGGATAAAATGTATGCAACATCTTATGATGATAATCCCAAATTAACCATTTCAAGTCAAAAGGTATTGAAAATGTTCAATATGAATAATCCAATAAATAGTAGATATACAACATAATGATGGAAGTAAAAAATTTTTTGAAGATATTACAAAAGTCCGGGTATCCAAATTCAAACCCTGATGCTCTAACAATTTCAAAGTTTTCAAGTTATCCGTTAGAGTCGTTTATCACAAACTTATCTGAAGAGATAGGAATGGGAGAAACTCAAGAGTTCATTGAGAAGGTATTCTCGTCATTAGGTTTAACTTATCACCCGGGACTTAAATTAGACCTCGGTGATGGTGATTACATGCATCTTATTATTAACGATTTTGATTTGGTGGAAGGTGAAGGAGAAGATATCACGGAGGTGTGGATACATTATAGTTGGGGTGAGAATCGTTTAACTATAAATGATGATACTCATACAACATTGGCAGACATATGGGATGAGGCAGATATGGGTGATATGGGAGAGGTTGGTGAAATTGAAGATGAAATTCAAGATGAATTTAGAGATTATATTTACACCAAAACAGGAATTATAATACACTTCGATTCACAAATATAAAAAAAAAGAGAGACCGAAGTCTCTCTTAAAGGGCTGACATAAAAGTCAAGCGTCCACCACCAAGTTTTACTAAACTTGGAAACTATCGTTCAACACTCAAATTTTCTCTTTTAATCACAGAGTTTACTAACTCTTCAACTTTTTTTGCTGGCATATAACTAATAATATCGTCACCACCATCAGGATAGAAAAAATTAGTTATAAAGTCTCCAGTTTCGGTATTAAAAATCGCAACTTCGAAAGTCTCAACAAAATCACCATACAATCCTCTTGCACCTCCAACAATTGAGAAGGTAACACGACCATCCCCAAATCTTGTCATTCGACCTTCACCACCACTATATTGGTGTGGTTTAGACCATTTAATAATTTCTTCAATTGTTATCATATTTTTACTTCAAATTTTCTAACTTCTTTCTTAATTCATATAATTGTTCCCTCAATTCTCTCATATCATCAAGATTTTTTTGGGTCTTGTTTGGTTCGTCTTGGTGTTCTTTAATGAGATTTGTTATGAAGTCTATTTCATTATGAATGTCCTCCCTCGTTTCTTTTAACAAATCCGACTCTTTGTTTTCACCATTACTTTGCCCAACTTTATATGCGGTATAGACAACACCAGCACCAAGTGCTATTTTCAATAAATTACTTAATATTTTACCCATTTGTTTCTAATGCTTCGATTTTAGATTTTGTAATTAAATGTTCTGCTAATGTATAATTATCCACATTTGTTGTGATTATAGAATTCACCAAATGTTTATGTGGGATATGGATTAAGAACTCAACACCATTGAAGAATGTTAAATCCTCTTTCATCTCAATACAACCTTGAATCATTTTCAAGAATAACTTGAATTGAGTTTGATTTACAAAAGTTTCATTCAACAATACTCCGAATGTCTCGTGTTGGATTTTAATATTGTGTGATGGCATGTTCATATAAATTATTTATAGTGCAAATATAATACTTTTTTTCTAATATCAAGCGAATTTTTTTAATCCCTTTGTCGTTTGTTCAATTATTTCATTCAAAATCTTCATATCATCCTTGAAGTTATTGTATTCATTCGTGTCATATTCTTTAATCTTTTGGACATTATCAATGAATTTTTCATATTCAAAACTTTTGAAGAAACTAGTAATTTTTTTAACATATGAAAGAGATTTTTCATATTTTTGTTCTTCCATAAGTCTTAACCTATACTTGAATATCAATTTAATAATCATTTCTTCATCCCATCCATTCCCAAATAAATCAGACTCATGATTTACTCGACAATCAACTTGATTAAAAATTTCAATTTTCTCGGATAATATTAAATTCTTATTATTACAATAAAACGCAAGTTTATTATAATACCCTTTTTTTTCATTTTTCTTATCAATTAGATACGCTAAGAATCCGGCATTAATATATGATTTAAATGTTGTTTCACTTCGACCCGCAGTACACCATTTAGTATTTGCACCATATTTCAGAGAACCTCTGAAAGTTTTGGGAATTAAGAATAATATATCATCATCCTCATAAATCACAGAAATATGCTCATCTCGATTAAATGTTTTTTCTTCTTTAATCTTTAAGATGTTTATGTTTGAGCTTGTCAAATCGACAAATCGTTTATACTCTGAAGAGTATATATCTTTATTTGAGTTGTAGGGAAGTAAGGAGTCAAATAATTTAACTTCACTGATTAACCTTTCCGGAGATGGTATACCCTGATAACTATTAAGTTTCGACATCCAAGAATCCAACATATATTTCAAATACTTCTTGGTTGAAGTATCATCTCCATTCGCGAATTTATTAAATGTTGTTTCAGTAATTCTACTATAGTTTTTTCTTAATTCTTCTACCTTTGACATCTTCTATTATTTTAACATTGGATAGCAAAGATAATAAAAATTTTTTAATTTGGAAGATTTTTTTTTGGTTTGTCTTTGTCGGTTTTTTCCATCATTATCATTGTTTTTACTGCTTTATGATGTTTATATCCATCATATTAAAAATCACATTATGATGTGATTTATGTGGATATTACCAAAATAAAAAAACCCCTCACCAAGGTGAAGGGTTAGATTACGCTTTGTTTTCATACGTATTCGGCGTTTCGATAAAAAATATAGGCTGAGAATATACCTTATTTTGAGAATCTTTAGAAGGATTATGGTTTCCCTCCGTTTCCACCATCTTTTGAATGGTAACTCTCATCGCCGATTGGTTAGACCAATCACTCCTAAAGGTTTCAACTACTCTTTTATTACTTAACTCTCTTCAATCTTGCGAACTGACTCAGGATTCGACTCCTTAGAGGTCTTTGGTAAAAATACACTTCGACTTGCGGTCTTGGTGTGCCACGGACAGCCCGTGACTAAGTAGGCGACTTTCGTTAAAACCTAGTGAACACTTGTGCTTATAATTGTTTTAGAATACTTTGACATTTTCCTTAATAATGATAAGTGTTTGTGTTGTGGATGGTAGAAGTTGTGGTCCACTATAAGCTCCGTTATCTTTTGAACAACAGAATACTAAACAACTCCTTGAGATATCCCTACCTCCATATTTCAAGTTTACTTCAAAAAGAGACCTTGGTAGGTCATCCTTAGGGATGATAGCGACACCACTCGTTCTTCATCTTACCTTTCGGTTTTAAGTCAACTATAATATTGGAACTCGCAATGATATGGTTGGATAACCATACTTTTTACATAATCCCTATCGGTTATTTTTATTGGAGTTCCCTCCGCAACCTGACGACCCACATCGCCCGGTCACCCAACCACTTTCTCTAAAGCGTTGCCCTCAATACTCGAGGTTGGATGATATCCGACTTGTATACTCGAGCTCCGTTTCCGAAGCCGCAAACCTATTAACACAACAGATTCACTTTATCCTACTTTCGTAGTTTATTTAACGACCATATACGGCCGATTATCGTTTCTCAAATTAACATAATTCCGAAGAACTATATTAACCTGATGGATAATTCATTTTTTTCAAAGAACTCGTTTCGGTTATTCCCGAATTGTTTTACAAAGATAAGACATTTTTTTCATTTGTCAAGACCTTTGTTGTTTTTTTTTTAGATTACTATATCTATTGCGGTTATATGTTTCATTAACACTTTAAATGCGAAGGGTTCCCGTAGTCACTTTCCTCACATACAATAGAAGCCCTACGGACCTAGACTATTTTCTGTAATCATTTTTATTCTGAATAATTCTTTCGACTTCTTCAGAATTGTTTTACAAAGATAAGACATTTTTTTCATTTGTCAAGACCTTTGTTATTTTTTTTTTAGTTGCAGTGCCTTGGAATCGAACCAAGCTAAGTGAGCTTATGAGACTCATGGAACACCATGCCCCCCGCCTGCTGTATATATTTTTTTAATTCAAAGAACTTATTTCCTAATTGGACTACAAAGATACAACATTTTTTTCATCTGTCAAGACCTTTGTTAAAAATACCCCACCTAATATTTTTGTTTTTACACTCGATACCGGTGGGGTTGTTTTTGAGACTCTCATCTCATTTGTTCCGCAAATTTAAGACAAAATTCTCATCTTGTCCGTATTTTTTTTTTGCGTGATATAAAGTTGGGGTATTTATCCTTACGGATGAGAATATAAATATATGATAGTTTATGAAAAATCCAAATTTTTTTTATAATCTAATCAAATATTTTTATATTTATAATTATGGAAGTTAAAATTAACGATAATATCTTTAAGGTTAAGACCTTAATTGACGAGAAGTCCAAGTATATCGGGATGATGGGCAAGAAATTTGATGAAACCTTTAACGGGTTATTATTTTTAATGGGTGGTAGCAAACAATGTTTTTGGATGAAGAATTGCATTCAAAATTTGGATATCATCATTATTAAGAATAATGTAATCGTAAATATCCATCATAATTGTCCTCCTTGTAATAGTAAGGAATGTTCAAGTTATTGCGGAAATGGTAATATTGTATTGGAAATCGATGGAGGTGCTTGTGAAAGACTTGGTATTGAACCAGGTGATAGTGTTGAATACCTATTTTGATTCTTTAATCTTCTCTTTCAATTTTCTCTCAAATTCGGTTGCAATCATTTTGGTAAACTTAACAGATGGAGAATCATCTTTCTCTGAATCATATTTGTATTTACCTTGAGGTGGTCTTTTACCTCTTCCAAGATAATTCAACCCTGAAATATTTGTAATACACTTATGTCCACCACTATTGGCTTGAATTAAATCCCAAGCGTTAACACCAATCTTATCCAACATTTCTTTGTGTTCTTCAGGTAATTCGGTGAAAGGTGTTTCCATCATTTCTTGAATATGGTCTAACACTTCTTCTCCATTCTCCATTGTGGTAAACTTATCACCATACAACGCTTTGAAATCTTTGAATGTGAATCCAACACTTTCAGGACCAAAATCTTTTGATGATTCTGAAATCCATTTTATTGTTGATAATGGAATTGTTCTTTGTTTTAATTGACCTTCCCATTTACCCAAAACTTCTTGAGCAATTTCTCCCAAGTTAACACCTTTCAACTCTCTTTCTTTCTTGAAAGGGTTACATGATGCTTGAACTAACCCTAACGGCCAAGCCATGATTAGAAAATCAGCCTCAGGATTATTTCTAAACGGAGTATATCTATCATATGAACCCGGTTTAAACATTGACCCTCCACCATATTGGAAAATAACATTATCCTCAACCTTTGGGTATCCTTTCATGGATTCTTTATAAGCTTCGGCATTCTTTTGTAAGTCTTCCGGAGTTGGTGCGTTAGTTTTTTTCATCCAATCTTTAATGTTCGTTAATATTGACATTAAAGATGGTTGTGAATCCATAACCAAACTTTCCAAAAATCCGGGTTTGTTTTTAAATGCTAGTAATAGTTTGTTAATTACTAAACCAAGTAACATTTTGTTTTTCTGTAAACTCCTATCTTTATCAATCCTGAATAAATAATTAACTACTTCATCAGGTGTAATATCATATTTAGCGAAATCAGCCGAGTCGACAGTACTAATTAATAAAATATCAGAAGACGGGAATAAATCTTTTGGAGAAACTATTTGTGAAATTGTTTCAACATTTGAACGAGATGACCTGAATGATGTTGATTTTGTATCTTCAGCTCCTGCCTGTCTATCATGGTGGTCTGTATGAATAACGAACATTGGTTTACCATGTGCAAAATCAACTAACACCGGCATTGTGTCACCAGTTGCGTCATTTTTCTTTACCGCAAACTCTTTATCACCATATTGAATTATATGTGAACCAACAACATCAATACCATTATCCTCAAGGTATTTTTTCATTGCAATCGCGGTTGTAACACCATCCAAATCTTGGTGAAAATATATTTCCGCTTTAGGATATCTTTTCTTCAATGCTGAGATATCTCTTAATCCACTTTCAACCAGTACACGCATGTTTTTTTTGCTTGTCATAGTTTTATTATTTTTTTGGAATTGAGTTGTGATTAACTTTTTTAACCGTATAGTTTGGAGCCATCTCTAATCGATTTAAATCTGAATTTTTATTTGCCACCATTATTATTTCTTTCCCATTTCTTTTATCAATTCTAACAAAAACAGGTCCAGTATATGGAACTTTACTTATAGGTCCTATTTTCCATGTTTCAAAAGTATCAGTAAAAGGATATAAATAACCATCTTTTCCGATAATTCCTTGGAAATCGGTTTTATCATTATCGAATGCAAAGAATATTTTTCCTTTCTGTTCTGAAATTACTCTTTTAACGATGTTTCTTAAATCGTTTTCTGTTAATCTTATAATTTTCTTTTCCATTAGTTTAATGTAAGTAAGTATTTTAATTTATTTATTTCACTTAACATTTCATCTTTTAAGTTAAGTAAGTCAGTGTCGTATTTTGAATCTAATTCATCTGTTATTGCAACTAAAAATTCGGTAATCCCATCCATAAACTTTTGAATTGAAATAAAACTTATGTCTTGGAACATTATTGAAAATTCAGATTCAAATTGAGGTCTTCCGTATTTACCCATCATAGATTCAACGAAAGTATCAATTAAATCACCTAAAGCATCATATATTTTACCATACGCTTTGTGTTTTGAATAACTTGATGTTTGCCAATGTAAGAATTTAAATTGTGTTTGTATTTGAACTAATTTTAATATAATTTCTTCTTTCATTTTTAATACTTTAACAATAAATATCCATAAAATAAAAAAAGGGGTCGAATTCGACCCCTTTAATTATATATCCAACTTTAATTGTCGATTTGACGCAACAAAAGGTTTGACTCTATCTTTCGCAATGTTGGTATAATTTTCACTCAACTCAATTCCAATCCATCTTCGATTTAATGTTTCAGCAGCAACTGCAGTGGTTCCACTACCCATAAATGGGTCAAGAACGATGTCATTCTTATAAGTCAATATTTTGATTGCCTTTGAAGGAATATCCAAACTGAATGTAGCTTTCGTTAATGATTTGGTATCGGCGAAATATTCCCATCTACCAAAAACCAAATTCATAAATTCTTTTTTATCCTCATCTTCATAAAACATTTTTGTTTTAACATTCCCTTCTTCATCTTTAACTTCGGTCGGAGTTCCTTTCCATTGAGATTCTCCTTTAGTTAATTTTTTTGATGATTTCTTATAGGCTAAAATCACACATTCTTTTGGATTGTAGATATATGGTGCACTATTACTCATCCAACTACCCCAAGCCGTCTGTCTAACTCTATGAGGACTATCCTCAGTTAAATCCACCATCCCGAAGAATTTGAACCCAACTTCTTTCATTCTCATCCAAAACTCGGAATTAAACAAAATTCTTCCACCTCTTTCTTGGACATTCATTTCAATTGGAACATTAATCGCAATTCTCCCATCATCTTTAAGAACCCTGAATGACTCAGATAACCAATCAATGGTGAATTTCCAATAGTCATCCATAGACAAACCATCGTCATATACATCATATTTGATGTTGGCATTGTATGGGGGTGACGAAACAATTAAGTCCACACTACCTTCAGGTAATGTTTTCATTATTTCAACACAATCTCCATTTATAATTTGTCCCGTGACATCTTCAATCTTTTCTATTAAACTCATTCTATTATTCACTTATGTTATTTTCTAAATTTTTAATTTTTCTTTCAAGGTACCATAAAGCCTTCTTTAAATCTTGAAGTTCTTTATCTGTTCCTTTTTTTCCCGCCCTTGAGATATACTTTACAGTATTTCCCAAATGGAAGTCTAAGTCCCAATTCTCTATCACTTTTATTGCTTCGTAAACATTCTCTGACCCTCCGTAATGCTCGGGATGGTTAACCATTTCTTTATTATTTTCCATTTAAGTTAAATTTAAGTTCTTCAGATGGAACATTAGCCTTTGATTCCATCATATCTAATGTTAATTCGTAATTCTCGTCGTTAGTATATTCATCCAACAAATCATTTGTTGATAATGTCCCAAACTTTTCAGATAGTTTGGTTGTATCAATATCATCATACATAACATGCAATGTATCGTCCAAATCTTTCGCTAAATCTAAAGATTCAGAAATTATTTGAAGGACTTTATATGGATTCGCATTTGAACCAGGTCTTCTGTCTTCAAGATAACCTTTCCAAGTTTCTCCAACAACTTTTGGAACTCTGATTGATGCACCTCTATCTGATACACCCCAACTGAATTTATCAATCGATTGTGTCTCGTGTTTACCAGTTAATCTCAAATGATTATCTGAACCATAGTTATCAATATGTTCTTTCACTCTTGATTCAAATACTTTGAAGATTGATTTGAAATATTTTTCTCCACCGGTTTCTCTCATTCGTTTGTTTGAGAAATTTGTGTGAAGACCTGAACCATTCCAATCACCTGATGTTAATGGTTTTGGATGTAATTCAATTTGTAGGTTATGTTTTTCAGCCAATTTATATAGAAAGTATCGTGACATCCATAAGTCATCTGCCGCCTTTATAACACCTTTACCAAATATTTGATACTCCCATTGCCCGATTGCAACTTCCGCATTGGTCCCTTCAATTCCAATACCATACGCCAAACACATATCCAAATGTTCTTCCGTAAATTGTCTACCAAACATTTGTCCACCAACACCACAATAATAAATTCCTTGGGGGTCGATAATTCCTCCAGTGTGGAATCCTAAAATATTTTTATTGTGTCCGTTACGAATGAAGTATTCTTGTTCAAATCCAACCCAAAAGTCCTGGTCTTGTTTTAATTTTGCTCTGTCATTTGATTGGTGAACATTCCCTTTATTATCCATCACCTCACAAAGAACATAAATTGTTCCTGATAAAAAATTACTATATAATCTAACAGGTTTTAAATAACAATCAGATGAATATCCTTCGGCTTGGTTTGTCGAACTACCATCAAACCCCCATTCAGGAACATCGGATAAATCGGTAATTGGGTTAACACTAACTCTGACTTTACTTCTTAAATTTGGCTCCGGAGCATATCCATCTAGCCATACATATTCAATTTTTGTATTCATATTATTTTTAAAATTTTTTTGTAACATAATAATCTTTTCCGTATTTGGATTCCTCCAAGATATTTTGAGACACCAATTTATCAATAATTTGAATGGTCTCTTCAATTGGTTTTTGGATTATATACCTTGATATATAATCAATGTGGATTGGTTGTCTTAATTTATTTGATAATAATTTTATAAGTTTTTCGTCTACCATATATTAAAATTTATATTTCCACTTTTTTTTCATATAATCAAAATATCTATATCTCTTATTTGGATTATATAAAAACCACGCAACATAATAATCGAACCACCATTCAATTTTAAGTAAAACTTTTTTTAATTTTAACCATCTTAAAATTTGTTTCGACGATTTACCTTTACTATGTAAATCATAAACATATTCACTTAATTCATCTTGGAAATGGAATAATTCTGTCTTACCATAATATTGACTTAATGTGTCCGACTTAATCGCGGTTAAGGTTTCTTGATAATTAATAAATCTTCGATTTAATCCCATACTTTAAAAGTATAATAAAAAAACAATTAAGAGTCAAAATTTTTTATTTTATCCAAATTTGTTGTTTGATAGATGTAACTCATAACCTTTCTTTTTGTTATTGGAACTAAAGTTTGTTCCATAGGTAAATCTTGATTACATTCCATTTGAAATACTGGAAAAATTTTGACATTTTTTGTTTTACTAAATGTAGAATGGGTTTCAATTACCGAAGTCAATGTTACCTCCTCAAGAATATTTTCATATATTAATTTAATGGTATTTTCATTGATGTTCGGGATTTTTCGGGATTTTTTTATTTGGTATTCCCATATGTAAACTTTATTATCTTGTTTCTTATAGAAGAAAATAAAACCAATTCCCAAATGAAGATTATTTTTATTCTTTTTTAAGGTGATATCAATATTATCAAATGCGACATTCCATATTGATTTTGCGTGATTGAATACTTCATACAATTTTGTGTTGGAATATTCAATTGTCTTTTTTAACTCAATAACTTCATCCTCCGAGAGTTTTCTTGGTTTTTTTGGGTATAAGTCCCTTAATAGAATTTCATCATCACATGATTGAAATTTCTTATCAGTTAACAATAAAGTATTTTCTTTGTTGAGAGATTGTATGTTTGCCAAATGTAGTGATAACTCGACAAAATCCGGGTAAATTTCGAAATTATTTAAACTTTGTTCACATTTTTGTATGTAACCTAAAAGGGTATATTTGTTATATTCAAAATCCAATGGTTCCTTTAACATCCACTCAGGACTTAATTTGAAATCTATTTTTTTCTTTCTTCCCATAAAAAAATAATAACTAAAGTTTTATGAGAATCAATTGATTCTCATTACATAAAACCATTGGTCTTGAACTTTCTGTTCGTCAGCATTTCTATCATAACCATTTAAAATATCAGCATATCCATAAGTATCTATAACATCTTGAATGAACGTTCGTCTATCAATAAAGTTATCATAGTCTAATCCCCAATCTTTAATATAACTTTCAGGGTCATATTTAACATCACGAAGTCTATCTTCAACCGCTTCTTCTATTTTGTCTTCAGGATAATCTCCTTCGGGACTTGATTCAATATCAGATATCTTATCATTTAATTCTTCAATCTCTTCGTTTATTTCATCAATATCACTTTGAATTTCGTCATCATCTTCACCTCCTAATTCATATTCAAGTCTTTCGATTTTTGTTTCAAACACTTCAATCTTTTCTTTTATAAATCTTATTTGCTCTTCTTGTTCATCTGATAACATTCTATATTCCTCATCAACATAAACACTAGGTTCATTTGCCGCATCTTCTTCAAACAAATCTCTAAAATAACTAACCACCTCATCTGTGTCGATGTGACCCATAGCAAGATTTTTATCATAACCTTCATACCCAACATCATCAAGTAATGAGTCAATGTTATCGTATGCACTACTTTCCATTTCACTTTCAGTTCCAACCGCGTATTCTCTATCATCCAATCCCGCGTCTATCACAATAAACTGAGTTGTGTCATAAAATTCTCCATACGGTATTATATGATAAACATCAATTTTGTTTTCAAGTTCAGATAACTCATCTTCCAAATCACTAATTTCATCTAATAAATCTTGTCTAACATCTTCATCATTATCATATTCCGCTTGTAATCTTTCGATTTCATTTTTAATTCTTTCAATTTCTATTCGGTCTTCATCCGTGATAACCTCAACATCACTAGTATCTACTAACCAATCAAGTAGAGCGTGTGCCTTCAATCCTTCTTCAGGGCAATCCGGACCTAATTCCCATTCACCATCAAGTCTTCGTTCTTCAGCCTCATTTCTTTGTCCTTGTAAAATTCTTTGAATTCTTACCCTTTCAAGTCTTTCTTTTTCTTTTTTAGCCGCTTCCTTATCTGAATATATTTTAATCTGTTCCGGATATTCTTTATTCATATAATCATCAACCACATCTAAAATCTCTTTCAATTTATTTGTATTCCATAACCAACCGCTTCTTATAATATCATCCTTTGCATCATAAAATGTTTTATCCCCATCAAACTTTTTCAATAGAGCAACTTTATAGTATGGGTCACTAGTTGGAAGAGTTCTATCCATAATGTAAAACAATTTCCCGTCTTGATTATAATCAGCAAATTTTGTGTTATTAGTAGCGGAAGTACACCACTTGGTTCCTCTACCATAATAACAAGAAGAATCCAATGTTAATGGATTAACTATAAAATATCTACCATCATCATAAACCACATTACCACCATTAACAGGTTTTACCTTACGTCTCAATCTTTGTTCATATTCACTTAAGGCCGACAATAATTGCCCAGCACTTTTATATTGATATAAATCTGTTATTGGTAAGTTACTGGAAATTTTCTCAAATTTATTCAATGCTTGGGATAATTTCTCTAAATTTTCTTCAAAATTTATAGTATCCAAATTTTTTCCAACCCAGTCCAAAAATTTATGAGGAACTTTAGAAACTATGTTATTCACATTATTCCCAAATTTTTGAGAATACTTTGATTTGAAATCATCTACTCTACCTTCCTGTATTAATCTTACAAAATCCATTATGTTTTTTATTTATAAATACTTATTAATTATTATTATTTAATATGAGTAAAGATAATATTTATCATATAACAACTAAATAAACCATTTAAATAAAATACTATGGGATGTGGATGCAAAGGCGGCTCAAATGTTCAGCCAACAACACAACAAACTCAACAAGCACAAGTTCAAAGAGAACAAACTACTGAAAGTGTTAAAAGTGCTATCAAGAAGACAGTTGAGAAATATTACAATGTAAATAAGACTACTAAGTAATTTTTGTTGTATCAAAATTAAGAAGGGATAACATTTATCCCTTTTTTTTATATTTATAAATGATGAAAAATTTCAATTATTTAATTAATATGTTTAATGAGGGAGATACCGATTTCCTTAATTACATGAATGGTTTTGACACATTCTTAAAAATGGTTGAGAGAAGAGGTCTTATCAACGAATTAGATTTCAACATGATTTATGAAACTGAATATGAAAATGAATTTCTAATATTTTTATATAACCATAACAATGATGAGTTTTGGAATATCGTAAGTAACTATCTTTCCGATTTAAAAATTGAGAATGGTGTTTCAACCATAGTTGTTAATGAACCTGGAGAATTTGCCAATCTGTTTTGTAATAATAGAGATATTAGTACCGATACAATTGAAGCACTTTTAAATGGTGAATATGATAGTCATTCCTATGGTTGGAGTTCTTATGACTTAACCGACGATGTTTATCGTGATGTAATTGAAGAACTAACCAAAGAAAACTTATTATACCTAAAAGAATATATTATTAAATCGTTAGAAGGTAAACAAATTACCCCTTACACTGAATTACTTGAAGATTACGCACAACAACAGGGTCATCCTGAATATGTTATTATTGACCAATCCAATATAGACCAAGTGGTTGATAATTCAGAGACCATGAATGAACTAATGGATAATGAACTTGATGAATTAAAAGGTGAGCTATACAGTATCTATGGTTCGGCTTACAATAGCGCATATGAAGGAGAATTATATGAAGATGTTTGGAATGAGTTGGAAACTTATTTTGAAAAAGGTCAGTGGACTAGTAAACCTCACCCATATAAAGAAAATACTTCAGTAGAGACCTACACCGCAAAAGCCAAAGATATTGATTCAATTATTTTAGATTTTTTAAAAGAAAATAAAGGTCAGTATGGTGCATATGGTTCATTGGAATATTATGGTTCATTAATCGGTATAATCCAAGAAATTGGAGATTGCTTAAGTTTTTATCCTTCTGACTATCCTGATTCGAGGTTAGTTGATAAGAACATCAATATGTATTTTGGAGATTATATCTAAAACTATTCACTTTTTCTTTTTTTTCAGGTAATTTTGTAGCAAAAAAGAAAGACAATGATTTTAAAATCTCCATCAAGTAAAATATCAATCACCAATTTATTTTCAGATTTCATTTTAAGTAAAATACCTATGGATGAACAATCTATAATTCAAGTCATTGATTGTTTAAATTTCTATGTAGTTAAAGGTTACACAACCCATAATGAACCATTAAACTTATCTGAGATTAAAGATGAGTTTATTTCAAAATTTGAAGAACAACTAAAAGATACGAAATTAACACACACGATTGATTTGATTGAATATGGTAGTAAATTACCTTCTCAAAAGTCTTTTACATTTGCATTCCACAATACAAAAAATTGTTCCTATAATCATACACAAATTAAATCATTTGAAGAGAATAATACTTTATCATACGATTACCAGTACTATTTAAAAGAAATTGAAGGTAATTCAATTAATTGTTCCGAATTCCCTCACGGATATTCATTGGGTCAAGGTAGGTTACATTATTATTATGGTAAACATATTTTTTACAATATACCTTCATCATATCCTGTTAATACTTTAGTATTCACTTTATTAAATGAAGAGAATGAAGATTCAATCTTGATTAAAAATACTTCAGGTAAAATAGATGAAGTTTTAACATCCGCAGTTTTAGATGTATTTGATTTTGATATGTCTTGGTTAAAACAGGAACTAAAAAAAGTGGATTGGTATATTGAATTAACCGACCCACTTTTAGAATACGACTTCCTTACAAAGAAAGTTGATGATTTTATAATCTTTTAGATTATTCCCGAATTTTTCATGTGTCCTTTAATGATGTCAACCGCTTCGGTTAACTCATTATAGTTGCGTTCAGGTGCATATAGGAATGACTTGTGGTCAACTTCATTACCCTCAATAATCAATAATGATGGTATCATATCGTTATCTGTAACCTCGACAAACAAATCATACTCATCTTTGTATTCATCAATGTCTCGGTCAAAAAATTCAATACCTTCACTGGTTAACATGTCTTTGAAGTCCACACAAAATGGACACCCTTTCATTGTATAAACAATAATATTTAAGTCTTTCATAATTAATTAAATTTATCCACCATTTCAAGGATAATACCTTCTTGTTTAAGTCCGGCTTCAGAGATAATTTCGTTACCATTCGAGAATCCTTTTATTGTTGGAATGCTTCTTATACCCAATTCTCGAGCGAATTCTTGATTCAATTCCACATCCATAGTATACATCTGTACATCTGAACCACCATTCTTAATTTCTTCAGAAATTTTTTCGAATGTTGGTTTCATCAATTTACATGGTCCACACCATTTTGCATGAAAGTCAATCAATAATTTCTCACCATTGTTAATTTTTTCTTTTAATAATTCACTTGTAATTTCCATAAATTAATTTGTTTTTTTATATTCTTTTAATAATTGAGAGATGAATAATTTCAACTCATTTAATTGTTTTATGTCGTAATAGATGTTTAAAGAAACCTTAGTATCATTACCTATAAATAGAGATAAATAAAATTCTTGTTTGGTTTTATAAATTTTATTATACTCTATTACAGACCCATTTTCAACATCCATTGAATTCCTTGAATATACCAGTTCAAAGTTTCTCTTACCAATAAAATTAGGGAAATCGGACCCTAATTTTTCTAATTTTAATAAGGATAAAATTCCTTTTTCGTTTTCAATTCTTTCTATAAATTTGGTTACTTCCATTAAAAAAAAATATTATTATCATTTATTATTCTATTCCCCATCGAGTGAGTTTCATATGCTTTATCACTCCAAAAAAGATTTCCAGATTCATCCCATTCTGATTTAGAATTTAGTATGACACCATTCTTACATTCTTTTTTTATTTGAAACTTATCAAAAAGTTCGTCTTTTATATAAGATAACATAATTTCATCTAATTTAAATAGTGGTCCGTCCCACTTAAACTCTAATTTTCCATTAAATCTACCTAAACTTTGAACTCTTTTGATTTGAACTTCGTCATTATACTTACTCACCCGATATTCTATTGTAGCTCTTTCAATTGATTCTAAATCGTCTTTTCGTAATGATACAATTATCGATGCCGGTTTATCAATATATGTTTTTACACAATTTGATTGGACTGAACTCTCTTGATTATAATTCTCACTATTGTCTAAAAGTTTTGGGTAATAAATTGTCCCATCAATATTAATTGGAGTTTGAATATGGTCATAACTATATTCCGGATATATTCGAGTATATGTTCCATTGCGATAGTGTTGTAGTTTAGTACTCCATTCGGTATGCTCTTCAATAAATGTCTTATCATCCTTGGCCATCCATTTCAAATCGTTCTCACCATATAACTTTAGTTGACAATAAAATTCAGTATGGTCTCTTAATGTATAATGACTAATAGTTTTGTGGATTACCATTTGTTTAAATAACATAAATAATTTCTTAACTTCATCTTTGGAAGCAAGTTTAAGAAATCTGTTATCCACACCAAAATAATCATCTGAATTAAAACAACCTAAGATAACATCTTCATCTTGGTTTAACCAATCATCTCCAAATATTTCTTTCGCTGTACGATATAAATCATAATTAAAACTTTCACATTTATGTAACACCTTCTTAATTTTTTTACCGGAAAATTTATAATGACACATTATTGTATCAATCATTTTATTTTCATTTTTTTTAAGAACTTTTCTTAACTCTTTACCAAACCAATATGTCCTAAAAACATAAAAATTATTAGGTATTTTAATATTTCTTTTATCAAGATAAAATTTAAATAACCTATCATCATAACTTAAATTTTGTAAGTCATTATCAGTTGTAAATTGACTAGTAAAAATTGATAGAATTTCTTTAACGCCTTCATTACCCTCTATTTGATTACTGAAGAAATTAGAATCTCTAATATTATGTTCCATATTTTTTAATATTTCAATAAAAGTATTTCTTCTAATTCTTTTTCGACATTTTCTTTTTAAATGGTAGTTATCTATACCCCCATTATATACATCACCAGTTTTAAGATTAACAGTAACATATGACATATTTTTAACCACTTTAAACCAAACTTTTCCTACACTACGAATTCTATGGTTAGAAAAAATTTTAAGGGAAACTTTATCCTCATATTTCTCAACCAAAACCATTTTTGATACTTTCACAATTTCACATAATGGATTACCATAGTTTTTAGTAAAACATTCTTCACTAGAATCCGATGATTCATATGTAAATTTTAATCTATTTGGTGAGATATATAGATTTGGGTTATTTACAATATCTTCTTCATATTTTTCAATAGAATTATGATTTAGATATTTGTTAGTAGTATAATGAGTGATTTCTTTTTTATATAAAATTTCTTTCATAATACAAATATAATAAAAAAATAAGAAACGATGTTCCCATTTTTTTTTATTAAGTAAAATTTTGTTAAATTATTTGAAGAAAATTGAACCAAATTTTGTTCCAATTATATAATCTTCGGACATTTCTTCATCTATCTTTACATCCTCAGATGGTCTGCGATTAATCTCAACACAAATATCAATTATTTGTTTTTGAGTAAGTTGTGGGTCATCACCTCTTTTTACATTTTCAGTTGAAGCCATCTTTACTTTATCGTAAAATTCTTCTTCCATTTCTTTTGGAACCAAACTCAATAAATCATTTGGATTCGATTTAAAGAAGTTTTTAAAGTTACTTATGTATATCTCAACATCAACACTCATTTTTAAAAATTTAATCGGTTATTAATCTTCTAGGTCCCATATTCCTCCTCCCATGTCGTTTCCTTTTTGTTTAATTGCTTCAGGGATTTGAACATTTGGACTACCTTTTAGGTTCAAGAAATACATGTTTGGTAAATTAACAAGACACTCAGGGATATTTGTAAGTTTTGGATTGTTAATCAACGCCAAAAATCTTAATTTTTCCAATTCACAAATTGTATCCGGAACACTTTCAACACAATTATCAAATATTAATGCATTTAAATTTTTGAATTTGTTGATTGATTCAGGTATATTAATGATAATATCATTTTTATGTGGGTTATAAATTTGAAGTTCAGTTAATGTTAACGGCAAACTATCAAATAAATCATTAAGCCCATACAATCCAATAAATTTACCAACCGCACCGGAACTAAAACTATCGATAATTAATTTCTCATCTTTAGTTGTAAGAGTTTGTGCAAATTTTGGTTTCAGCTCTTCTTTAACATTCTTCAACATTGGAGTATTCAAAAGTGAAATATCTTCAGTGCTTAAACTACCAATATCTTTATTCTTAATACTATCAATTTTTTTACTAATATAGTATTTTAAAACATCCGCTTCTGAATTTGAAATCATATTTGAAGATAAATCCATTCCCAATGCAATATATTTTTTCTTTAACAAAGGAATCAAATTAGAATATTGAATGTCAGATAATTTAGGACTATTGTATTCTAACCACATTTCTACTTGTTGTGGGTTATCAAAACTTTCCATTGGGTTATCACCAACTCTAACATTTCTAACAGTATTAATTAATTCTATTTCTTCATCAGTCAATGGTACCGGTTTAAAAATATCTTTCAATCCTTCAAGTTTTGGAACTTTTGACACAATTTCATCCCAAGGTAAATTAGTGCCACCACCGTATCGACCTGAGTTTGATTTATCTGCCATAGATATTTGACCATTACGGTCAACAAGAAGTACGGTAGCAAAATTTAAGTCGTCAAAACTTTTATCTTCATCAATCACATAATAAAGAGTTCTTCCATTACCTAATCTATAATTATAATACATATTACCACCACCCTCACGGCTAGTACACCATCCTCTACCATTTTTCAATCGAATACATTGGTCTTTAGTTTTTGGTGCAAATATTTTTAAATTATTTTGGTTATAAACCAAGTCGATGTCTTCAATATCTTCTTTTTTACTTACCTCATTTCTTTTATTATCTAACCCATCTAACAAATACTCTAACTCGATGAACGACATTTTATCCACACCTTTAGTATCGACGGGTATTACATCAAAATTAGTTATATAATCCGTAATATAATACAAAATTTGGTCAGGTGTTAAATTAGGATTTTCTTTTGAAAATTTTTTAGTGAGTTTTTTATTCAAAACTTGGTCATAAACTTTATCCACTAACTCAACTAATTGTAAATAATCATACTTGTTAATATCTTGTCTATCTTCAGGTAATTCTGATTGAATCTCTAAAAATTTCTTAATATACTTTTTAAGTGGTATATTTTCAACCTCAGATTCTTTTTTCTTAAAATTTGTAAAAATGTCTTTGAGTTGTTTGGCAAATGTTTTGCCATCGATATATGCCTTTAAATCTTTATATGAATATTTTGTAATATCTCTTTTTGTTGGGTCTAAACCTTCCTTATATTTATTAAATAAATCAATATACGACATTATTGTTTTTTCATCATCTGAAGTCTGATTTTTAAATTTCGTATACAATTGTTTTTTTACCTTATCAGATACTTCAATTAGAATATTTTCATTTAATGCTCGTAATAGTCTCATTTTTAAAAATTTAATCGGTTATTAATCTTGTAGGTCCCACATTCCTCCTCCCATGTCGTTTCCTTTTTGTTTCATTGCTTCAGGAATTTGAACATTTGGACTACCTTTTAGATTCACAAAATATATGTTTGGTAAATTAACAACGCACTCAGGGATATTTGTAAGTTTTGGATTGTTAATCAAAGCCAAAAATCTTAATTTTTCCAATTCACAAATTGTATCCGGAACACTTTCAACACAATTATCAAACAATAATAGATTTAAATTTTTGAATTTGTTGATTGATTCGGGAATATTAATGATGACATCATTTTTATCTCGATTCTGAATTTGAATCTCAGTTAATGTTAACGGCAAACTATCAAATAAATCATCAAGACCATATAGTCCAATGAATTTACCAACCGCACCGGAACTAAAACTATCAATAACTAATTTCTCACCATTTAATGTTAATCCTTTGGCGAACTCAGGTTTAAAGAAATCTTTTAATTCAAACATTGGTCCGTTTAAATATTGTACCAAGTCAATTTGTTGGTCATCTTTGTCCATGAATTGATTATCTGGGAAATGGAATTGATACCTTTCTTTTGGTAATCCTGTCTCAGGTGAAACATTTGTATCACCAGGTCTATATACAACATATAGTGGTCCTTTGTTAATATACTTATCAAACCAATTTAATCCAGGGCTTGAAGTACACCATCTTGTTTCTTTCATATTACCACCATAAAAACAAGCGGCTTCTTTACCTATAGAACCCTTATCTGTAATTTTTACAACTCTCCATTCATTACCGTCATAAACTAATTCTCCACCCGGATGCACTTTTGCGGATTTTCTTTCGGACTTACTTGTTGATGCAATTGTTAAATCAAAATCCTTAACCGCATCATATAATGATGATGGTGTTAATTTATTAATATCCCTCATTTCTTGAGGTAATCTATTTTTGAATCTCTCATACTTTGTAAGGTCTTCTGTAACCTTAAATAAGTCTTCCATAAACAAGTCTTTAACTCGTTTAACTTCTTTTGCATATCCATTGTCACCAGGTTGTCTTTCAGTGATTGGTGATAAATAATTTTTAATTAACCATTGAACATACTTACCGGCTTTAACATTAGATAATTCTTTAGAGTCGGCAGTTACCATATCTACATTATTAGTTCTTGTCGTTGGGTCAGCATTAACTAAAGCAATAAATTCTTCTTTACTTAATTTTGGGTTTACTTTCTTACCTTCTTTATTAGTCGATGGTTTTGTCAACGCATCAAATAACAACTCAAACCTTGATTGTTCCAAAATCACTTTCTTCAATATTGACGTAAATTTCATCTGTTGTATTTTATATTATAAATATATTGAGGGTACAAAAATAACACATTTTTATTAAATCAATGGATTTAATAATTCAT
>Ga0214168_1000136_pt1 | contig 28784 bp, 23 predicted proteins | sample LakMenepilimnion_FD_153002 | JGI IMG/M metagenome (GOLD analysis project Ga0214168, IMG submission 153002) | Freshwater microbial communities from Lake Mendota, WI - Practice 29OCT2010 epilimnion v4 | ecosystem: Environmental > Aquatic > Freshwater > Lake > Epilimnion/Euphotic zone | place: Lake...
CAGAAGGAATGGGAGTTCCTTTGTCATCCGTAACCTTACCAGAAATGGTTAGGTCTTGAGACTGGCCCGCAATGGCGAAAAGTAGCATCGCGACAACGAGACTAGACAAGATTTTTCTCATGTTTATTAATTTTAAAATTTAGTAACCATTATTAATGGAGCATGCAATATAATAAAGAAATGTTAATTTTAAAAAAATAATTATTTGATAATAAAAGCTAATTCATTGATTATCAGTAAATTGATATTTAAATAGCTTGTTTAAACTTGTTAAAATTATTATATATGTAGTTTATCACTATTTATAAAGTCCCTTGCAAATGCACACAAGCTATTGTTTATGAACTAGTTGTATAATTTTAAAATGAAAATGGTACATTTAAGCTAATCTACTTTTTCATTGTCCTATAATGTTATTGAAATGAATAAAAAGCAATTTTTTCCAAAAAACGAAAATTATCTTATAAAATACAAACCTTACCAATTGAAACATTCTAGTAGGTATAATAAAAAGTGGCCATTAATTTTAATTGGAATATTGACAATTTTCAATAACACATTTGCGCAAAAACTATTAACGAATAATTTAAAGGATAAAGAAATTTACACTGTTACCCGAATTACAACAAGCCCTTCCAAAGGGGAAACCCCCAAATTTAATTCCCCAAGTTTTCAGTGGCCCTCCAAAAAAAAAGCGACCTATAGTATTCGAATTTCAACATCAAAAATATTTGATCAATCAGTGATTGAAAAAAATAATATTGAATACGCTATTTATAATCCGCACCAACCATTAGCTGCAGGCAAGTGGTATTGGCAATACAAGTGGAGCGATGGAAACTGGAATGCATTGGATTCCTTTGAAATCAATACTTCCACGCGAATTTTCCCAACAGTCTCAATCGAAAAGCTACTCAATAATATTTCCAATACACATCCTAGAATTTTAGTCAACAAATCTGAAATAAATAATTTTAGACTGAACGCAATCAATACAAAAGAAGCCCTTGCAATTATAAATGAAGCAAATAATAATTTAACAAACCCAATTCCAAAAGAAGCGGATGCATTGCCAAAATTTCAAGGAAAAGATAAATTCGAAAATGAAAAAATTGCATCACTTGCAAGTAAATGGAGTGGAAAAAAAGTACAGGAAACATTAAATATTTTTTCGCAAGCCTATGTATTAACTGGAGATGAGAAATATTTTAAAATTGCAAAATTATGGATGTTAGAAGTTGCCACCTGGGATCCGATGGGACCTTCACATACCAACAATTTTGCCGATGGTGGTATTATGTCAAGTTTGGCCATAGGATTGGACAGTTTTTGGGATTTGCTCACTGAGTCAGAGCGACTATTGATCAAAAAAAATGTAAGCACCCGCGCCGATCAATTTTACAAATTATGGATTAACCAAGTGGAAGCAAGATCATCTTCGATGCATGTTTGGCAACACATCATGCACAATTTATTGCAAACCGCATTGGTATTAAAAGGGGAACATGCCAGTGCTGAAAAATGGATTAGCTATATATATGAGCTATGGATTGCGCAATCACCTAAAATGGCGGAGGAGGACGGCGCATGGTTTAATGGAAGTGCCTATTTTGGCATGAACGCCTTAAGCTTAATTGATATCCCTACTATTTTTAAAAAATTATCAGGCGTCGATTTTATGATATCACCTTGGTTTCAAAATAATCCTACCTGGTTGATTTATTCCTTTCCACCGAATTCCACTTCCGATGGTTTTGCCAATGATGGCGAAAGATATAAATTTCCATGGCTCAATTATGCAGGATATACAGATGCATTAGCGAAATTATTAGATAATCCTTATGCTGCCTGGTATTCAAATGCAGTAGCAAAAAGTGTAGGAAAAGATATTGCAGACGATGCAGAATTTAGATGGTTCCGATTAAGTAATGAAAAAAAGAAAAGCATTTCTACCAATTCAATTTCATTTCCATCATCTGCATTTTTTCCAGAAGTGGGCGTTGGATATATGCATTCAAATTTGCAAGATTCAAAAAATGATTTGATGCTATCGCTTCGCAGTAGTCCATTTGGCCCAATGTCGCATACGCATGCTGATCATAACACTTTTAATATTGCTTATGGTGGTAAAAGATTATTTTATAATACTGGCTATCGACCAGCCATGGGCGATCCCCATTTTTTAGGCTGGTATAAACACACCCAAGGGCATAACGGCGTTTTGATTGATGGTAATGGACAACCTTTTAGCGATGGCGCATTTGGATGGATCCCAAGAAATATAAAAGGCGAACAAATTTCGTATGCAGTAGGTGATGCCTCCAATGCTTATTCTGGAATAGTAGATGGAAAAGAAATTGACCATGGGATGAATTTATTCAGAAGACATTATGTTATGCTACCGCCTTCAATCATTGTTATTTATGATGAATTAGAAGCAGACCATCCTGCAACATGGAGTTGGCTATTACATAATTATGATGGCTTTACATTAGATCCCAACAAACAGACTGTTTTTGCGCAGAGTGAAACAGCAAAAGCACAAGTATCCTTATTCTCCTCAAGTAGTATTGATCTAAAATTAACGGATCAATTTTCGGTACCCGTTGATAATTGGACCAATAAAATAAATGAGGATGGTGATACACTCAACTTTGTAAACCAATGGCATTTGGAAGCAGTATCAAAACAAAAAAATGAAAAAATGCGCTACCTCGCAGTAATGCAAGTAAAACCAGGTGGTCATTTTGAAAAAATAGTAATGTCCAATGATTCTAAAACTATATCAGTAGGCCAGTTTCAAATTAAAGCGAATATGAATATCAAGGAGCCTGCGCTTATACAAATAAACAATATTGAAAATACTTTGAGTTTTGTTTCAAGCGGCACCCTAATGTTTGAGAAAAATAAATACATTGGAACTGATAACAAAAGTGCTAAATTGATTGAAAAGAAAGATGGAAAAATTATTTTCAAAGAAGTATTGGATGAAATGCCTCCTGCTATGAAAAGAATGATGTCAAAAATTGGAAATAATAAATAGTTGTACAAACTATTATCGCAAATAAAAGTAAAATGAAAAAATCGCTGCAAAAAACAATTAGCCCCTTCTTTGCCCTACTTGTTTTTATTACCATCGTCGGAATTGTCCCCTATAATAGCAACGCTCAAAACACAAATCCGAAACAAAAACCCAATTTTATTTTTATATTAATTGATGACTTGGGCTGGACCAGTAGTTCCCAATTAATGGACGGCAGAATTGCAAATTCAAAAAGCGATTATTACGAAACGCCGCAAATTGAAAAATTAGCAGCAAAAGGAGTGCGCTTTTCAAGTGGCTATGCACCATGTGCAGTATGTTGCCCAACTAGAAGGAGTATTCAATTTGGACAAACCCCAGCACGCCAGGGCGATATTCAATTTCCTGAAAAATATAATCCAGCAAAAAATAATGTCACTTCCATACCACAATTATTAAAATCAATATCTCCTTTATACCGCACTGCACATTATGGCAAATGGGATTTACGTGCTGAAATATTTCCCGAGGATTTAGGTTATGATGAAAGTGATGGAGACACTGGTAATAATAATGGGGATATGAACTCCTCAAAAGAAACCAAGTGGACGGATCTATTTATAAATAATGATCCAAAACGTATTGAATCCATTACAGAAAGAGCATTGAACTTTATGACCAGACAAGCAAATTCGGGCCATCCATTTTATATGCAAGTTTCCCATTACGCTACACATGTTGATTTTCAGACAACGCAAGCAAGTATCACTAAATTTAATGCAAAAACAAAAGGTGCTATTCACAATAACCCAGGATTTGCAGGCATGTTAGAAAATGTGGATGCCGCCATTGGAAAAATTTTAGATAAAATTGAGCAATTAAAAATTGGTGACAATACTTATGTGATATTAATGGCAGACAATGGCGCTGTTGAATTTTTTCCACCTGTAAAAAATAAATTCGATCTCCCTTCTGTATTTAACACACACACCAATAGCTTTCCATTAAGAGGAGGGAAATGGACTTTGTATGAAGGTGGTATTCGTGTCCCTTTTATGGTGATTGGCCCAGGTATTAAAGCCGGAAGTCAAAGTAATGTTCCAGTAACAGGCTGGGATATTTTACCAACCATTAGCGACTTAGCAGGAAACAAAAATTTATTGGCCGAAAATATTGATGGCACAAGTTTTAAAGCAGTTCTTGAAAATGTCAACACTGAAAAATTAAATCGTAAAGATGATGAACTTATTTTTCATTACTATGGACAACCCCATTCCGCAATCAGATTAGGTGATTACAAATTGATAAAATTCTGGAAAACAAAAAAACTTGAATTATATAATTTGAAGGACGATGTTGGCGAAATCAACGACTTATCAAAAGCAAACCCTGAAAAAGTAAAGGAATTGGAGACGCGATTAATGGCTTATTTAGAAAAAGTTCGTGCAGAAATATTATATCCACCCGCTAATGCAAAACAAAAATCAAAATCAAAAGATGTGGATGATTAAAATATTTATTTTTTTAAGTCTATTTTTTTTCAATTTCAGTCTTGCCCAAAACCCAAAAGTTAAACCACCTAATATTGTTTTTATATTAGTGGACGATTTAGGTTATGGTGAGTGTGGATTTAATGGCGGCAAAGAAATTCAAACACCGCAAATTGACCAACTTGCAAAAACTGGTGCAATTTTATTGAACAGCTATGTGCAACCTGTATGTTCTCCCACCAGAGCTTGTTTATTAACGGGGAGATACCCCACACGAACGGGTGTTTACAACATTATTAAACCTGGTGCAACTTGGGGACTTCCGCTGAATGAAAACACTTTAGCGGATGCTTTAAAAGCGAATGGATATCAAACCGCAATAACAGGTAAATGGCATTTAGGTGAATTTGAAAAAGCCTATCAACCCAATGCGCGTGGATTTGATCAACAATATGGCCATTTTTTTGGGAGCATAGATTATTACACACACAGTCGCAATGATCAATTAGATTGGTACCGAAATGGCATACCCTTAAAAGAAGAAGGATATACAACAGATTTAATTGCTAAAGAAGCTTGTAAAATTATTGAAACATCCGACAACAGTAAACCACTTTTTTTATACATCCCATTTAATGGTATACATGCACCCTATCAAGTGCCCGAAAAATACACAAAGCCTTACCAACTTCTTAAAGGTAATCGACAAAAATTAGCGGGCATGCTAGCAGCCGTTGATGAGGCTATTGGAAAAATAATTCTTGCTATTGAAAAAGCCGGCATTAGAGATAATACTTTGATAATTTTTTCAAGTGACAATGGTGCTCCGCCTCCCGGAGATAACACACCACTCCGTGATTTTAAAGCAACTGTATACGAAGGAGGTATTAAATCAGCATCTTTTGTAAACTGGCCTGGCCATGTCCCTGCTGGCCTTAGCATTACCGAACCCACGCATATAGTAGATTGGTACCCCACTTTAATCCATTTAGCAGGTGGAAAAATAAATCAGCCTTCCACTATTGATGGAAAAGATGTTTGGCCAATGATCACGCAAAATAAGAAGTCACCGCACGATGCAATTTTAACAGTTTCAACTCGCGGCCCCGTTATTTCTGCAATTAGAATGGATCACTGGAAATTAATTTTATTGAACACGGATAGCAGTACACAAAAAAATAAAGCATTTAGTAAATATGAATCAATTGCTTTATTTAATTTATTAGATGACCCAAGTGAAACAAATAATTTAGCAAACAAATACCCTGAAAGAGTACAAATAATGCGAAAGCGTTTAACTGAAATGTTAAAAGATGCAGTATCCTCAGGCACAAAAGGTCCTGAAGATGAATTGTAGTTAAATGATGATACAGGATTACACCCGCGTTGTTCCAGGCTTGTTCATTAAAGCATGTAATTCATTTAGATGATTCGCGTATATTCCTCTTGGTGAAGTATTATGTTTTATACATAAAGCAGCTGCCTTGCCTACCACTTCACCCATCATACCGCATGTTTTCATAACGCGAACTGGGCCAAGCCCAGACTTAGAAACACTAATACAACGACCCGCCATAAATAAATTTTTTATGTTTCGGCTATACAATGTTCTATAGGGTGCCCAATAAACACCGCCATATTCATATTCCACACCTCTCGTATAATCTGCAACAAATTCATTGCTTTCAAAACCTTCTTGATATTCTTTTTTAGGCGTATGCAAATCAACATGCCATGAACATGGAAATGCACTATCCTCAAATTTTCGTTGTTGCTTAAAATCCTCCGCATCTAAAATAATATCACCCATCAATCTGCGAGATTCTCTTTTACCTGCGATATAGGCAACCCAACCTAGTCGATGCTTAGGATACATTTTATCTATATTTTTAATTACATCCCAAGCGCCATACATAGCTCTAAAATTATGATCGCGAATTAGTTCAATATCATTGACTTGATCTTTGTTAAATCCACTTTCCCAATACCACATATTCGCAAAGGATTGCAACCCTTCTCTGCCAAATGTTTTTTCACCTTTTCGACCAGGAAATGGTTTGTCAGATAAATCTAGTGCCCAAGGACAATGCGGAAAGGGTTGATCATTATCACCAATTTCACACTTCATGGCTAATGCACTTTTGTCTTTACATTCACAAGCCAACACATCTTCCTTTTTATCTGTATCAAGAATATTAAAAAGATTAGTGCTTCCCATTAAATTTTCCACTTTATATTCAAAATGGGCACCTGCTTTAAATCCAATCGTAGCATCCCCTGTACAATCAGAAAATAATTTACCTTTTAATCTGTATTGTCTGGAAGTTAAAGTGCTTTGAATAACAATTGCTTTTATTACATCTAATTCCGTTTCAACTTTTAATACACGATGATTTAATAAAAGTGTGATATTTTTTTCTTTTTTAACAACGCTAATTTTTTGCGCATCGTCATAATAATTGGCAGCGACCCCATTGAATATTTGTCCCTCCCCTTTAATAATTGGAGGAAGAATTTCGTTTACAATATCACCAATATGAGGAAACAATTCTTTGTTAGTATGCCCTTCGGGCCATACGCGCACTTCAGAACTTCCATTACCGCCAAGCACAGGTCTATCTTGTACCAATGCTACTTTTACACCATTTCTTGCAGCAGCAATAGCTGCACATGTGCCTGCCAATCCACCACCTGAAACAATTAAATCAAAGGAACCAAGTTCATCTGGGTTTTCGGGTAAGCCCAAAATATTTCGACGAAATTTAGTGAGAGACGTAACATCATTGGTTGGTTCAAATTCAGGATCCTTGCAAAATAAAATAGCTTCACAACGACCTTCAAATCCTGTCAAATCATGTAATGCCAAACTTGCTTTACTTTTCACTTTTACCAAACCGCCATCATGCCAATGCCAGGTAGCACTTTTTGTTCCAAAAGTTTCATTTAGTGCAACACCATCCACAATTAATTGAAATTTACCAGGAGCTCCAGGTGCATTCCATGGCGCCACCCAATCCTTGGTACGAACCCAAACACGATAAGTACCTGCGGAAGGAAGTGAAATTTCAGTAGTTGCATCCATAACTGGTATACCTAATCCATGTGCTAATAAATAAGGAGAGCCCATTTGCTCCATTGATTGTTGATCCAAATCCCATCCACCATGACTTGCGAATTGCTCAGCTTCAATAAATGCAAATTCTTGCGATGAAATTTTCATTGCCTTATTGGCAAGTAATGGAAATTGGCTTGCTAATAAACACAAACTGGTATTTCCAATATAACCTACAAATTGTCTCCTTTTCATTTTATAATAATTTAATTTCCTTTTAATTTCCCCACCAACCAATTGGTCATTTTTTCATTTTGCTCAGGATAGGTAAAGTGGCCTGTTTCAAGTGCTAAGAATAATTCCTTAGGAGCTGCTATCGAATTATAACTTGCATACATAGAGGTAGGCGGACAAGTTTCATCATTAAAACCCCATGAATAAAATCCTGGCACTTTAACTCTTTTTGCAAAATTTACGACATCATAATAAGGTAAGGTTTTAAGTTTTTCTTTCGTGTTATTATACTCCTTATTCGTTTTATCAAAGTAATGTGGCCATCCACCAGCTCGGCCAAATAAATAGCCAGTCACATCAGATAACGCAGGATAGTAAGCACCTAAATTTTTCACTCTACTATCTAATGCAGCTGTAACAATAGACAATGCACCTCCTTGACTTCCTCCTATCACCGCTAAGTTAGATCCATCAAATTGTGGTAGGCTTGTTATAAAATCATTTGCTCTAATGCATCCTAAGTAAACGCGTTTGTAAAAAAAGCGGTCTCGGTCATCTGAGTTGTAATTAGGATAACCATTTAATACACCATTGGCTAAATCAAGATAAACCGAAGGATCCATGGTAACTGGAATACCATGAATACCTATTTGAAAAGTAATGATTCCTTTTTCAGCGTTTGCAATATCGCCTCCATAAGCTCTTACACCAGCACCTGGGACTTGTAATAATGCAGGATACTTCCCTTCTTTTTTAGGCACACATAAAATACCATACAATCTTGTACCTACTTTATAATTTTGCAAGTTCACATGATATACATTTACTTTCTCTGTGCATTTTTCAGGAAGCAAAGTCATTTTCGCATCCATGGGCACTTTAGCTAAATCCGCAATGGCTTTATTCCAAAATTGATCAAAGTCATTTGGGTTTTCTACTGTGGGCTGAATCTCCAATGGATCAAATCCAGCAGTACTTAAATTTCGATATTCTTTATTATCCACCTCCGCAGTAGCAATACATCTTAAAAATCCAGGCACTTTCATGGTACCCGCATCAAATGTTTGCGTTCCCGTGGCTAATATGATAGATTCTTTTTTTATGGGCTCCTGTCTTTCTTGCGCAATTTCATAACGTACTTTAGCACCTTTCACCAAATTTCCATTTTTGTATACTGAAATAGTGAACTTAACATTTTCTCCTTTTTTATATAACCAATCGCTATGATCTGCTGCAACAATTACTTTTACAAAACGATCAACGGGTTGTGAAAAAATAGTATTTCCTATTATTAAGAAAAACAGCATTAATGAAATACGATTATTATTTTTTGAAATATTCATATATGGTTATGTTTAAAAAAAATTAAAAAATCTTGCTGATACAAAATATCATTTGTTAAGTTGACACAAATTATTTAACAACTTTTATAAAAAACGGGTGGATTTTCCTCGAGTAATGCTTCTATTTTTTTTGCAGTGTTTGTAACAGATAACCCCCCTAAATTCGTACAACGTAATGTGTGATGAATTTGATCACCCACGGCCTTCATAGTTTCAATCACTTCATCAAGTGGTATCAAATGTTCATAATTAGACAATGCCATATTTGCACATGAAATAGCATTCGTTGCAGCCATAACATTTCGACCAAGACAAGGTGCTTCCACCCTATTCCCAATAGGGTCACAAATGATGCCTAATGAATTTTGAAGCGCGAGCGAAGCCGCTGCGATGGATTGCTCCAAGCTTCCGCCATTCATTTCAACAAGCGCTGCAGCTGCCATTCCACCTCCTGAACCAGTTTCAGCCATACACCCACCCACTTCAGCTGCAAAAGTTGCATGTGCTGCAATAAAAACGCCAATTAACCCAGCAGATAACATTGCTTTTATAATTGCGTCTTCATTTTTATGAATGCTGTCGGCAGTACCAAATACTACGCCTGGCAATCCACCACAGGAACCTGCCGTTGGCGCAGCTACAATAACACCCATGGAACTTTTCACCTCCATAATGGCGGAAACATACATAATCGTTTTATTAATCACGTCGCCACCAATTAATTGATTCGCCTCAAATGTTTCTTTAAAATGAGGGGATTGACTGCCTAAAATTCGATCCTTGTAATTAGTTCCTTTCAAACCTGTCTCAATTGCATTACGCATGATTTGAATAATTGCCTTCATCTTATCCAACACCAACTCAGGGCTAATATTCCCGCGGATACTTTCATAATCAACCGCCAGCTCCCAAAGTGATTTATTTTTATCTTTATTGTATTCCATCATTTCATTACAGGTAATAAATGGAACCTTTAAGTTTTTTCGCGCCATGATCGGCAACACTGGCTTAATACTTTTAACAAAAGTTACCGAACTCATTTGCTTTAATTCATTGCAAATATTTTCAGGAATACTGTTTTGAGATTTAATTTTAATAAAGGAGTTTGCCCCTTGATGAAAAGTAATTTCATCAAATATTACAGTTGCCTCTATATAATTTATAATACTTGTAGCATCTGTACAATAAATTAAAGTTTCAAAATAATCCCCTGCCATTGAAACTTTATTCCCATCAATATTGATCACCTCAATCATACCACCCCCAGTTGAAATGGCCACTAATGTTCTTTTTTCTTTATCATTGGTTAATACAATTTGATAGGTATTAGGATGTTTTTCGGCTAATTCGCAAATTTTAATCGAATAGTTAATACCAGCAGTGGCCAAATATTGTTCGGAATCTTGCAAACGTTCATCATATGCCTCCCAACCTAAAAATCCACCAAATAAACCCATATCTGACCCTTGACTTTTATGGGTAGTAGCGAGTGAACCATTGGGATCAAACTCAATTAAAATATCTTTAATTTGTTCCTCCATCAAATCACGACAAATTCGAGCGATACGAAGTGATGCAGCACAATGCGAACTTGAAGGACCACGCATTACTGGACCAATAACATCATTAAATATACTTGGATAATTTGTCATGGGTATTTTTACTTTACTTAAAATTAATAAATAATTTTATTTGTTTTTAATAGCGCTCAAAAACATGGTTATGGAAGTGTACAAAATGATAATAAGTACCAACCATCTTAAGGTATCTAATGGTAATGATTTAATGACAAGTGCTGCAATGAGCACTGCCACTATTCCAGGAATAGCCATCCCTAATGCTGCTTTTTTATTATACGCTCCTGATTTAATAAATTTGTAAGAAGCAGGTGGCATTAAAAAAGCACATGAGCCCATCATGATGGGAAAAGCGACCTGAGGTGATAATCCTAATAAATAAACCAAGGCCATACAGGGTGCATACAACCCCACTCCTGCGGTCATCATGGCGCCCAAAATAAAATTTACTACCCCTGCAATCACTAATTTCCAACCATGAATACCAATGGCTACTCCTTCCCCATGTATCCAATTCATTTTATTGGCAAACATGAAACCAGCAGTAATTAATAAAGCAATACTAATCGTTAACCTTATATTTCTTTCTGAAAGTTTACCAACTATATCAGCACCTAGTATTGCACCCATCATTGCGGTTAAAAACATAACAATTAAAGTGATGGGCTCCACTTCAACCACTTGAATAAAAATAATTGCTTGGATTAAAACCGGCAATGTGTTTGCCACATTCATGGTGCCTGGAATTAATTTATCAGTAGTTTGTTTGGTAAATTTTAAAAGTGCTGTTTGTGGGGCAAAGGCTCCAATACCCAATACGTCAAAAAAGTTTACAACAAAACCAATGAGTCCTGTTTTAAGCCAACTTACATTTTCAAAATTGTTTCTATTTTTAATGATATCAACCGCAAATACATAGATATATAATAAGGCAAATAAAACCAGTACTAACCATATGATATTAACCATTTGTAATACATTTAAAATTGAAAAGTGAAGGACAAAATGTTATAATTTATAAGATGAGCAGGATTAGCACCTCATTATGAATTAATTCATTTAATGAAAAGTTACAAAAAATTGTAAAGACTGCAAAAAATGAAGCTTTGGGCTAATAATATAATAATCCCTGTTAAAAGCCTACCTACTTAGCCTATAGATGGTAAGTGCTGCTCTTTTAATTAAAAAAGGTAGTTCTTTTAAGTTAATAGTTTCCCCTGGTGCATGTGCCCCTTTACCAGATGCACCTAAGCCATCAATACAATCTACATAGGCTGCGATGTAAGAGATATCCCCTGCGCCACGAGATCCTGGATCGCCTGCTGTTGTCGCACCCAAACCCATATCCTTGGTAACACCACTGATAATTTCTAGTAATTTATCGTTACCCTGCGTAGGCGCCATACTTGGTATACCATCTGTAAATTTAATAGTGGCTTTTGTACCTGCTAAATTATCAGCAACAATAGCGCTCATTTTTTTTCTTGCGTTAATTTTTTGATCCTCTGTTAAAAAGCGGAGGTCACCGGTGACTGTTACCGCTGGTGAAATAATATTCGTTTTGCCAATGGCTGTACCAGTGGATTTAGCTGAATTATAATTCATTTCAGAACCTCCAATAAATACACCTGGATTAAAAGTTAAATATTTTTCTGTACTTAATTGCACTCTAAATTCATTGATAATTCTTGCTGCTTCATAAATAGCACCATATCCAGCATTGGGCGTAAATACGCCCGAGCTATGCCCTGTTTTTGCTTTTACATTTAAGGTCCAACCACTTGCACCACGACGTGCTGTGGACACTGAATTTAATCCATTGGCGCCTTCAAAAGCAAGGGCAATATCGGTTTTCTTTGCGCTTTCAATAAAATCTGCCCTACTTATTTCGCGTGGATTAGCTGCATGTTCTTCATCGCCTGTTAAATAAGCAATAATATCAGCATCCTTCAACAAACCCTGTGCGTGCAAAGCTTGTAATGCAATAATCATCACAACATCTCCGCCCTTCATATCATTCACGCCTTGTCCTGTGGCAGTGGAATCATTCAACATCGTAAATGGATTAGCTGGCATATCTGGTTCAAACACAGTATCTAAATGTCCAATTAAAAATAACTTTTTCCCTTTAGGATTTTTCTTATCTACGGCTTCATTATTAAATCCTGTGGTCGCTACCAAATGGCCTGCACGGCGCAATGAATCAGGCATGGGGATCCACTTGGTTTTAAAATTGGCTTTTTCAAATTCTCTCGCAAAAATTTCACCCACTTTTTTTACACCAGCTATATTTAAAGTGCCGCTATTAATATTGACAGATTCTTTTAACAAAGCAATCGCCCTAGGCATATTGGCATCGATATAGTCCATGACTTTCTGTTCCTCCTTATTTAAAGCGGTATTTGAATTCGTATTTTGAGCAATTAATTTTTGATTTGGTCTAATACAGATAACTATTACTAGCAGGGAAAATAGAATTACTTTTTTCATGTACTTTATTTTATGTGATGTTATTTATATACCCTATTATTTTAAAAGGGTGATATATTAGTGGGGTATTTAAAAAAAATGCTGTGTTAATATATAAAATTACTTTGTGTCATCGTAACCAAATTTTTGATTTAAAGCAAAAACGGCTTCAGCAGAAAAGTCATTATTATGAATTAATGCAAGCTGTCCATCAATTAATCCTTTTTTAGTAGGTAACAATGTCGCGTTTTTCTCATAAATAGTATTGGCTTGATCTTGATCAGCTGCTCCGAGTTTTGCTATCGCTGCAATAACATCTTCCATTTGAAGAATAACCGATAAAATTTGATTAGGAATCCATGATGTAATTGGAGTGCCTCCCGTGGCCATGGCATACTTTGTATTAGCCATTATATACTTTTGTACAAACTGCCAATGACCGTTTCTAAAATGATAGATTTCCTCTAATATCCCTAATAAGTAGCAAAGTCCAGTAACATCTTTATTGTCTAATAATTTGCCCATTAAGCCCTTGGGATGTAATGTTTTCATTGAGGTTTCAAGATCTTTAAAAAAATCCTGCACACAGGTGGGTCGATATAATCTAAGATCCAATAAGTATTTCGTGAGTTCATTTTCAGGGTAATAAAAAATGACACCAGAAAAAATATCTTGCATCGGTATAATATCGTCCTGAGCGCCTGTTTGACCTCTAAATGCTTTAGGCTCATCCCATACATCCTCGTATATAACACCCTCTCCAAACAAATCGGTATTCCCTTTTACACCCATAATAAAAATTCTAAAGTCATTATATCGTTGCCACCTTGAAGCCTTCCACATTTCTTTTCTTCTTTCATTCATTTGCTTAATTGTAACCCAATTTTTTTCTAGCAAATCTCCAACACTTTCCGCGCCATTATGAAGGGCTTGTATTATTTGCATTACAGTACCTACTAAATTAGGGGAATACCTATTGATATCTACATGTAACATAATAAAACCAACTTCATCAGGTTGTCCTGAAAATCGATTACACATGGTAATATTTTCCCAATTCAAATCACCAGATTCGTTTAGTTTTTGATAGTTTCCTAATGAATAGGCGTAATGATAATCAAGCCAGGCAAAAACATTTAGTTTATCTGCTACTTTACAAAAAGGCTGTGCAATATTTGCTGGTAAAATATTTCTTGCTTTTCCATATTTGCCATCTTTTCTATATTGCTGGAAGGAAGGCTCTAATAGATAAGCAGAAGCTAAAAAACTATAGGATCTAAATAAAGCTTGTAAAACAAAAATATCCTCCTCTTTTTCAACTGCAGCCGCATGATTTTTAATGGCTAAGGTGGGTGCAACAATACCATCTTCTTTATTTAAATAGCCAAACTCATTTTCATTGATAACAACTGGCATATTGTCTAACACAGATTGTAAATCATCATAAATACTAGGTAATTTTACCATAGGTGCTTTGATTGGTAAAAATCCATGAGTAGCACTCACATTAAAAAAGCCATCTGTATAATTAGATAATATAGGCATAATAAATCGTTTAAATTAAATGTGCGATACTACCCAATTTAAGAAAAATATGGTAAAACTGAAAGCTAATATTTTATTCAACTACTTTTTCAAAATATAGCACTTGTCCTTGTGCATCAATACCCTCGATTTTAATTAAGTATCTTTTAGTAAAGTCGTTATTTGGAAAACGTATAATCTTATCTTTAATGGGGTCGTCGTAAAATACAAAATAAGGTTCCCAGTAGAGTGTGGTATTTAATTGTCTTGATTTTTCTGCAATTTTAATGGCTTCATCTGAAAAATAGTTGGCGCTAAAATAACCTCTTAATAATTGGGACTCCTTCGTATTAAATTGAGCTGGTTCGTCAAAGTGCTTCTTTGTATAAATTACAATCGCGCCGCCAGTCCCTTTTTGTATATCACCTAAAAATATAGGCCTAAATACTTTAATATACCCAATATTGTTTCTTGGTATGTCTCTTACCACATCCCAGCTTACTTTTATTTCATCTAAATAAATGGATGTTGGGGAGCCTCTCCAAGAAAATGGAGTTGCATCAAACTCCATCATCGTATTAAAATTATTACTATAGGAAATCCCAGGGATTTGCGAAATGATATAATTTCCAAGGTCAAAACTGTTTTGAAAAAAATGATCATCAGCAACATTTAATCTGTATGCATTGCTGTTTGAAAATAAACCAAAAGAATAAATTTTATCTAAACTATTTAGCTTAAGGTCAGGATTGGATTTTACAGTTACTTGTTGTAAAGTAAATTTTTTTATAAGTGAATCAAGTAAATTTGAATTTTGGATTAATTTTTTTGCCTTTTCATTTTCAATGAATTTGAAAGTTGCAGGAGACAACTCATTAATAAAATCGAATGCTGGCGTATTGGCGTTCGTATCTTGGTTTAATACAACTTTAAAGTCATTTATTTCTTTTTTATTTAAAACCCCTTTTGCAAATACGGTATCGTAAAATATGAGTTTATTTAAAATAAAGCTACCATCAATGTCAACAGGCGCTTGAATAATTGAAGATTTTTTTTGGGGGCTACCAATTACAACACTTAGTTGTTTCGGAAGTGGCACATCCCTCTTAGTTGTTTTGACAATTTTACCTTTTAAGGTTAAATATTTATCTTGATTATTTTCATTAATAGTACTTATAGACAAAGGCATAATTTGATTAGCATGAATCATACTATCAATAGCCATTTCGTTGACGATTGTGCTATTAGTGAAATAATGACCAATATTCTTTAAGGGATGATTATTCATTCCGTTAAAAAGTAATTCTGAAACAATATTTTTATTGCTCGAAGGAATATCAGCGTCCGCGATAGAAATACTTAAATTTGCATTAGGCAAATTGCTAATTTTCCATACGTTTATTCCTTCCTTTTCAAAACTTAAGGTATCTAGTGAAATAAGTGGGCGCAATAAATGATCTGAAGAAAGATTATACACCCATTCTTGGTAAATCACCTCCTTTGTACTGTTACAAAACGAAAACAAATAATAACCGGTAGAAAATTGCTCCTTGGGTAAGCGAATCGTTAATTTATTTTTATCGCCAATGCTATAGGATTTAGCATACAGCGTATCTTCTTGCCCTTTGATACTAAAGTAAATTTCATTCAAATTTTTATTTTCATTGTCAATTTGAACAATAATTTGATTTGAATCCTTTTGAATATTAATGCTATTTTTTTTACCACTTAACGGAGTGGTATTTATATTTATTGGATTTGAAAATTCTTCTTTTCGTTTAATTAAAGTATTATTTAAAACTGCTATTTCTTTTTGATAATAATTAATACGTTCCTTTTGATCATTGATTTGATATATAATTAAATTGACTTGGCTAAATTTATAATCATTTGGAATTTTAATTTGCCCATTAATAGAAGATAAATAAGTTAGATAAACTTGATGTTCAAGCACTTTTTTATTTTCATCCACCAAATCAACATAAATATTACTTGATTTACTGTCGAGGAAATAAGGATTGTGAACATATATTTTAAACCATATATTTTCGTCTGGTAAATAAAGCTCTTTATCAATGTGCGCATAATATAATTTTGCTACATTTTTTTCTTGCGATGTGGCATCAAAATGACAAATTAATAAACCTATTAATATATAAATGATCCTCATAGCTAACCTTTGGTATAAAATTAATGAATTTATAAACTTAATGTAAAGCTTAAATTTCTAATATGATTACGTCAATCTGCCTCAGATCTCACTTAGCCAAGTTGAAAATAGTAATTTAAAGTATGATATTAATCATTTCTTGTATAACCTTTTGCTAGATAATCGAAATAAACATAAACAAAAAAAGATAAAGCTAAATACAGTATTCATAATACATAGATTAGTACATAAAATAATGGTAGATTTAAATAAAAGCATATGTATAGTACTCCTTTAAGATCACATTGCCCAATTACAACAGGAATTGATGTTATTGGAGATAAATGGACTTTGTTAATCATTCGTCATATGCTATTTCGTCAACAATATACCTATGGACAATTACTTGAAATAAAAGAAAAAATTGCTTCTAAGGTATTGGCTGAAAGATTAAGAACTTTAGTTGCTGATGGTTTAATTGAAAAAAGAAATCATCCAACTAACAAAAAAGTTTTCTTATATACGCTAACCGATAAAGGAATTAGTACCATTGAAATAATCACAAAAATTATCAAATTTTCGGTAACCCATTATCGTACTCGAATGATTACTAAGCCTATCGATAAAACGAAACTATCCTATATCTATACGCATGCTAAATCAGAAGCTGCATTTATAAAAGACACTACATCAGCCTATATTAAATTTAGAAAAAAATTATTGGACTTTTAATCGCTTTTGTTTAAACAAATCAAATATCAATCTTGCTTCAACTTAACCTTTGTAAATATTTGTAAATGAGGAAGTGCTAGAACAGATAAGCTAATGAATAGCAATGTAAATATGCCTGACGCATCTTTACTATTTAAGGTGGAGACCGTTATATAGATAAATCCAAACCATGCCACGATTGAAAAGGGCGCTGCTTTAATAAGCAAGTTTTTCCACCCTGTGAAATTATTGGGCATACTAAAGGTGATTCTTATTTTATCAAATGATAATAAAGAATGCCAAAAACCAAAATAAAAGGCAAAACAAAGCCAAAGGGGCATAAAAAAGGCAAAAACAATAAGCGTCAACTGTTGGATAATTGAATAGTAATAATACTTATTCTTCGAAAAGAATAACCCCTTAAAAAAGAATAAAACAGCATAAACTGCAAATAATCCAATAAGGGTAATTGGATAAATTTTATTTGCAAGATGAATCCATTGCTTTTCATTAAATGCAGAGCGTTCCATCCTCATAAAAACTTCTAAAGCAAAATTAACATTCTTAGAAAGCAGCAATAAAATCCATAAAAGTCCAATGATTGAATAGGCTATCTTATGAATAATATTTTCTGTTTTACCCATCCAATCAATTTCTCCAAAATGATAAGCAGTTATTAGGATAAATATGACCAAGGCTGCAATGGGGAAGAAATACCAAACTAAAGCATAGGCAACAATATTACCTATATATTTTAAAAGGAAGATTTTTTGATTACTTTCCGACTTGCGTAAGTGTTGATCAATGTACAAATCTAAAGCGCCATGCGGTACTCCAAAGAGAATTAAAACAAGTATTAAGAATGAAATTTGAGTACTATTGGTTAAAACGAAAACCCAATCTATCAAAAATAAAAAGAATGCAAATAATATTAAGTATAGCCGAAGTTTAATTTGCATGAGTGTAAATTAAAAAAAAGGGGGCAAGTAACCAACTTGCCCCCGTAAAAGTTATTTTAATAAATTAAGCAGCTTTTCTACTTAAGCTATAAATAACCAAACCAAAACCAATTTTATTAACTGCATCACCAATATTGTAAATAACATCCATGTTTAATCCAATATTTGCAAAGCTAGCATACCACTGTCCTTCAGCTGTTCCGATTAAATATCCTAGAGGATAAATAGCCCATCCAACTAAAATAAACCAACCAAGTGCTTTATTTGCAGAAGCTACCGCAGAACCAGCGTTTGTTGCTAATTTCTTAACATCTCCTAACCATACTTCATATACTATGTAGAAGTAAGCGATAGCACTTATAGTTCCCCATAATGTTGCTTGAGCAGGAGCAACTGCTTCTCCCCAATATCCTGTAACTAACATTACAACAGAAGCTAAAATCATTTTCCATAATAAACTTGTAGTACCGCCTGCTTTTTTAGTGATCAAATAGAATTCAACGCACATTAAAGGAACAGTCAATAACCAGTCTACATAACGGAAAAAAGTTGGACTATCATGCGTTTCAGCATAATATCCTCGCATGTAGTAGTAGTGAACAGCTGCAATAAAAGTAATTAAACCTGATACAAGTACCGAAGTTCTCCACTCTTTACTAGTGTTGTTCAATTCTAAAAAGAAAAATACAGCCGCGGCCATCATAGCCATTGTACCAACGAAGAAAGTGAAAGACACATAATCAGTCTTTGCAATTTGCACCGTGGCATCGAGAAGAAATAAATCCATATGTTTGAGTTTTGGTGAACAATTTAATTCACAACACTCCACAATTCATTAAGGCTGTTTTTATGTATACGAATACACATAAAACAAAGCAATAGCAATTCAATCGTTGTGATAACAAGTTATAAAAGTTTTAATAATAAGTTGGATTAAAATGTTAAAAAAAATAAAAAATTAAACGAAAAAATTATTTTGTTAAATTAAAATACAAAAATATTAAACAAAATATCAACAAAATATGCTGATACCACTTATATAAAAACGCCTATAAAAGCTTTTATATAATTCGAATATGAATAAATTAGCTGAATAAATATTTCTAAAATGACTTTTATCGTTCTATTTTTCTTGCTTCACTGGTTCATGTCACTGTTTTTTCATACTTTTTTTCTCCACAGATTTGCATCACACAAAATGTATGAGACGAGTAAAAATTGGGAACGCGTTTTCTATATTAGTACTTGGTTTTTTCAAGGCTCTTCCTATTTAGTACCAAGAGCATATGGCGTTATGCATAGAATGCATCATGCTTATAGTGATACTGAAAAAGATCCTCATTCCCCCCATTTTTTTAAGGACATATATGAGATGATGAAAAGCACTGTGTTAATATATCGATCTTTTTTATCAAAAGAAGGTGCCCCAGAAAAGGAATTCACTACAGATTATTTGCCTATCTGGGAAAAGCTAGACAAATTCGGTCATCATATTGTAACCAGAATATCATTTGTTGTGTTATATACACTGATCTATTGTTTTTTTGCTCCTAGTGTATGGTGGTTTCTTTTATTACCTATCCACTTTTTAATAGGGCCTATTCAAGGTGCTATTGTGAACTGGTGTGGTCATAAATATGGCTATCGCAATTTTGAAAGTACTGATAAAAGTAAAAATTCAGGCCCATGGGGATTATTTTTACTAGGTGAGCTATTTCAAAATAATCATCATCATGCAAAAACAGATGCAAACTTTGCAAAAAAATGGTTTGAGTTTGATCTCACCTATCAAGTAATGCGTGTATTTAATTTTATTGGCATCATTAAATTAAATAGAATAAGTTAATTTTTCTTATTGCATGCAGTTGGTCAAGCTTTTGTTTAATGAAAAATTAATCTTTATTAATGCTTAAGAATCCTCTCCAGATCATAGAACAGGATGGCCTTGTATTATACCATGAGAACGTCATATCCGACGAGCAAATAAAGCTATTTTATGAGGAACTTTTGAACAATATCAATTGGGAAAATGAAAGAGTGGTCATGTTTGGAAAAGAAATTATTACAAAACGAAAAGTTGCATTTTATAGTGATGCATCAATAGCCTATACCTACTCTAGTAAAACTAAAATAGGATTACCCTGGAAGGATCCCCTAATCATACTTAAAAACATAGTTGAATCCCTCACTAAACAAACCTATAATGCTTGTTTGTTAAATTTGTATCATAACGGAGATGAAGCCATGGGATGGCATAGTGATAATGAAAAAGAGATTATTGCCAATAGTACAATTGCTTCATTAAGTATTGGCGCTTCAAGAAAATTTTCCTTTAAACATAAGGTAACCAAAGAAACGATATCTATTCAGCTTGAAAATGGATCTCTCCTGGAAATGAAAGGGACCATTCAGTCGCATTGGTTGCATGCACTCCCAAAATCAAAAAAAATTACAGAGCCTAGAATTAATTTAACTTTTAGGCAAATGAGCACCCAAAAATGATTGCATGAAAAATAGTAATAACAAAACAGTTAAAAAAGGCGACCTCCCTACTAAGCAATGCCTTTATTGTAATCGTCCATTTTCCTGGCGCAAAAAGTGGGCAAATGATTGGGAACAGGTTTTGTATTGTAGTGACGCTTGTAAAAAGCAGAAGTTTACACCTAAAATAAAATAAGTTTACCGCTTACTAATTTTATTCATAGAAACAGTTTTCTGCATAGAGCACTTAAATCGCTTTATATCGGCACTTCTTTTCTTTAAATGCTTCTGGCTTACCCCGCTATTTACGCGCTTACGCCAAAGATTAAAACTATTACGTTTTAATTCAGATCGCATCAATTTAATGGTATCCGATTCAGTTAAACCAAACTGTATTGTTATTGCCTCGAAAGGCGTTCGATCCTCCCAAGCCATTTCAATGATTCTGTCAATATCAATTCTTTCCATTCATGTATGATTTTTATTCATGCTACCGTAGTGAACTTATCTGAGGGGGTATTTACAAATTTCAGAAAAAATTATAAATTATCAAATGCGTTCATCATAAACTGTGCTGTTTCACCAAATTCTTTCCCTTTATTCATACGGTCAATTGCAGCCCTTTCATAAGCAAGTTCTTCATTTTGCACAGTCAAAATTCCAAATATGATTGGTGTAGTGTGCAGTGCAGAAAGTTGGCTAATTCCATTTGTTACATACTGGCAAACATATTCATAATGATCTGTGTCTCCTTTTATTATTGCACCAATTACTATAATTGACTTGTATTTTCCTGTGCTAATTAATTTATTTGCATACACCACTGTCTCCACTGCACCAGGACATTCAAAAGCTGTAAAAGGCAAATTATGTTCAGCTAAATATTCAGTACAGCCCGCTTCTAATAAATCGGTGATGTGACTATTGAATTGTGCTTTAATAATTGCAATCATTGTATATAAATTTTAATTGAACTTAATGGTATGCTTACCTATTTCAATTTTATCAGTGAGATATTGTTGATTATGACTGGTTGCTGTTATACCAACCTGTAATATATTAAATGAAAATCCTGCTTTGGTTAAGGCATCCACTTTTTCAGGATTATTGCTTATTAAATAAAAGTCATTAATAGATAATGCTTTTAACATCCAAATGGCTTCTAGATAGTTTCTATTGTCTTTTGGTAGGCCTAACTTTTCATTGGCCTCATAGGTATTCAAACCTTGCTCCTGTAAGGCATAAGCTGCAATTTTATTTCCAATACCAATACCTCTACCCTCCTGCCCTTTTAAATAAACAATATAGCCATGGCCATTTTCAGCGATGAGCGATAAAGCACTATGCAGTTGCTGTTGACAATCACATCTTAAACTTCCAAAAATATCACCAGTCATACATTCACTATGGATTCTTACAATGGGCTTGTTTTCGGTTTTCCTCATAGAAATCAATACCTGTTCAACTCCAGTTAAAATATTTTCATACACTTCAATATCAAAGTTCCCAAAAGGAGTTGGCAATGCAGACTTAGAAACGAAAAGCAAATGATTTTCTGTTTCATTTCTGTAATCAATTATTTGCTGAATATTTATTACTTTAAGCTCAAGTTTTGTAGCAAATTCAAAAAGGCCTTCCCTACGCATCATGTTACCTTCATTATCCATTACTTCACAAATGATCGCTGCAGGTTCGTGTCCTGTTAATTTACACAAATCAACCGCTGCTTCTGTATGACCCTGCCTTACCAATACGCCATTTGTTTTTGCTACTACTGGGAATAAATGTCCAGGCTTGATAAAATCGTTTGGCTTGCTGTTTGGATTAGCAATATGTCCTGCAGTAATCGCTCTTTCTTTAGCAGAAATACCTGTAGTAATGCCAAAATTAGGATTTGCATCTATGGAGTCATAAAATGCAGTATGGAAAGGATCCATGTGATTAGATGCCACAGGTGACAAATTTAATCTTTTAGCGGTTTTTGAATCAATGGCAATACAAACCAACCCTTTTGCGTGAGTGGCACACAGATTCAATTTCTCTTGGGTGGCTGCATCTGCAGGAAAAATAATATCCCCCTCATTTTCTCTAGACTCATCATCTATTAATAAAATAGGGTTTCCACTTTTAAATGCCGCCAATCCTTCTTCAATGGTATTAAACATCTTAAACTTCTCTTTTATTTAATAATTGCTCCGTATACTTTGCCAAAATATCAAACTCAATATTGACAATATCCCCTTCATTTAACAAGGACATATTTGTTTTGGAAATGGTGATAGGAATAATACATAATTCTATTTCATTGCCAATTACTTTATTAATGGTTAAGCTTATTCCATTAATGGCAATAGACCCTTTATAAACAACATATTTAACAAATTGTTCAGGAACTGAAATGGTAAAAAACCAAGCCTTTTCACCTGGAACAATTTTTGCCACTTTCGCGGTTGCGTCCACATGTCCTAATACATAATGCCCCCCTAAAAAACCCGTTGGCTGCATTGGTAGCTCAATGTTAATTTTAGCCCCGACTTTATAATTCCTAATAATTGTTTTATCAATACTTTCAGATGAAACAAAAAATGACAAATGATTGCCATCAATTTTGATGACAGATAAACATGCGCCATCAATGGCCACACTATCTCCTATTTGCACAATAGATGCAAACTTAGACGCTTCAATGATTAGCTCCCACCCTTGCTCATCGGGCAAAATAGAGGCGATAAATCCATCCGATACAATTCCTGTAAACATATGCTATTTTCTAGGTAAATTTGAGATGCAAAGATAATCTAAATGACTTCAGCCGACTACTTACATATCGCATTTTTATTGGCGAAAAGAGCAAATTCTAAAGATATTAGACCCAACCCTTTTGTGGGGGCAATTGTTGTAGATGAAAATGGAGTAATCATTGGAGAAGGCTTTCATCAAAAAGCAGGAGCAGCACATGCCGAAGTGAATGCAATTAATGATGCCAAAGTAAAAACTAGCGATTTATCAAATTGTACCTTATTTGTAACCCTCGAACCCTGCTCACATACTGGCAAAACGCCACCTTGTACCCAATTTATACTTGAACATAAAATTCCAAAAGTAGTCATTGGCGCAATGGACCCCAACCCATTGGTTTCTGGTGCTTCATCATTAACTGAAGCTGGTGTAAATGTTGAAATTTGCATACTCCCTGAGATTGTAGCGTTAAATAGCCTTTTTAATACTAATCAGTTAAATAAAAGGCCAAAATATATTTTAAAAGCTGCTACCACCATCAATGGAAAAATTGGCGACAGACTTGGGAATAGTAAATGGATATCAAATGTGAAAAGCAGAAACTACGTGCACCATGTATTAAGAACAAATGCGGATGCTATTTTAACGACCGCTAAAACGGTGATGAAGGATAACGCCATTATGAATATTAGGTTAACCGAATCGGAACCAAAGGAATTAAACCTAATTATTATTGATAAACAATTAGACATTTTAAAAGAAGAAAACAAAGGATTAGGAATTTTTTACCCTAGAAAGGAAACAAAGATTTATTTAATTACGGATAAAACCTATAAACACGAGTTGCCTGAAAATGTTGAAATAATTAAAACCAATATTAAAGAGGGAGAATGTGATTTACTGCAATTAAATGAGATTTTATTAAAGAAAAATATTTGTGAAGTGCTGGTGGAAGCTGGTGGGAAATTAAATGCATCCTTATTAAAAGATAAATTAGTAGATGAGCTAGTAATTTTTGTGGGCCCAAGTTTACTGATAGACAACAACGCGCTAAACCTATTCAATGCCAGTGACATACAAACCATAGAAGATAGCTTACAACTTTCATTAATGGAGACGCAAGCCTTTGACAATGATATAATGTTGAAATATAAACTACTATACTAAATCGACATTTTTAATTCCCTAGTCAAGAGGTTTTTGATTGGGATAAAGCAATGAAAAAATATAATCAACCCATTGATTGGAGTAGTATAAAACAAGGGCCTAAAATGGATGATAAAAAAGAACAAAAAACGGAACATTATAAAACATCGGGAACAATAATTGAAAATTAAAGAAAAGTAGGATATTCACATGGTGAAATATATATTTTTACTATTCATAATAATAGCCATTTCAGCGAATGCCCAAAAAGTGGATTCGAGTTATAAATTATTAGATTCTGCGTTTGTGACAAGTAGGAATATCAAAATTAAGAATATACAATTACCCTATTTTGTATGTTCAATTGGGCAACAACAAATTACCCAAAATGCCGCAAGAACTACACCAGAAGCTTTAATGGGTATAGGTGGTGTTTTTATACAAAAAACGAATCATGGTGGCGGTTCCGCGTTTATAAGAGGCCTTACTGGTAATCAAACCCTCCTTATTATTGACGGCATAAGATTAAACAACGCAACCTATAGATATGGGCCAAATCAATACCTCAATACAATTGACCTTTTTACTATTGATAAAATTGATGTTCTAAAAGGGATTGGCGCCATTGAATATGGATCAGATGCGATGGGTGGCGTTATCAATATTACAACCAAAGAGGCGAGTTCAACAATTCTAAATAAAATTAACCTTAGTAATACCAGTAAGTTTATTTCTGGCGATATGGAAAAAACGAATAGAACCGATATCAGTTATGCAGAAAAAAAATGGAATTTTATAGGCGGGGTAAGCTTTAAAAAATTTGGTGATTTAATTGGAGGTGCTGATTTAGGTAAATTGATCCCTACTGGCTACTCGGAAAAAAATTATGATGCAAAAGTGAAAATAAAAATTGACGCGTATCAGGAGCTTACCATTGCTAGTCAAAATACGATTCAACATAATGTCCCGATTTACCACAAAATTGTGTTAGAAAATTTTGCTACAAACCAGATTGACTACCAAATACATTATTTGAATTACATCAAATACAAGGTAATAAATAAACAAAAATGGATATCAGAATTTATTTTAAATGCGTCCACACAAAGATCAATTGAACAACGATCCAATCAAAAAAATAATTCATTGATTTATAGAAATGAAGCGGATACTATTAAAAATATTGGACTGACGGCCGAAATTATTTCAAAACCTACTGCAAATTGGACAATGAATACAGGTATTGATTATTATAGAGATCTTGTTTTTAGTGAGACTATTGAAACAAGCAGTACCTTCAACTCCCCCATTCAGAAAAGAGGCTTATACCCCAATGGTTCAGTTTATAAAAATAGTTCGATATTTAATTTACACTATGTTGATTTAGGGAAATTAAATATAAATACAGGTGTACGATATAATTTTTTAGATATTCAAATTAAAGATGCAATCCTTGGAAATATCGCTGTAAAACCAGCCGCATTCGCAACAAATTTCGGTATTAACTATCAATTGAATCCTAACCATTACTTATTTGGATCAATAACAAGGGGCTACAGAGCTCCTAATATTGATGATCTTGGTAGTTTAGGCATCATTGACTTTAGATATGAAATTCCGAATTATGATTTGAAACCAGAGCAGTCAAATAATTTTGAAATTGGATATAAGTATAATTCTAAAAAAGTAAACTTTGTAATATCTGCTTTCCAAATGAATTTAAAAGATATTATTGCCAGAGTTTTAGTTGAAGGTCAAATTATAAATGGATATAAGGTATACAATAAAGAAAATATTGAAACATCATATATAAAAGGTGCTGAATTAAATTATGCAACAAAAATTGATCAAAATTTTGATTTACAAATCAATACTACTTATACATACGGTCAAAATGTAACTAAGAACGAACCTATGAGACGAATACCTCCTGTTTTTGGTCAAAATAGATTAGCGTGGCATAAGAAAAATATTTTTCTTTCAATAACGCACCAATTTGCTGGGAAACAAAATAGACTGGCCCAAGGTGATATTGATGATAATAGAATTGGGAAGCTGGGAACACCTCATTGGAACTTAATTAATTTTGATGCAGGAATAAAATTGAAGCATCTGCACCTAAATACAAGTTTAATAAACATATTAAACGAAAAATATAAAACACATGGCTCCGGCGTTTATGGGATGGGTCGAGCAGTTAGCGTGTCGGTGCAATGGATATTATAATTGTATTAAAATCAATTATTCCTTAATACACCATTTATTTACTGAATTATATTTTCCTTTAATGACCACTTTGTAAAAACTAGAAGCGTTATTACTAGAATCAATAATAGCAAATATGGCTGTATTTCATTAGTAAATTTATATTTAGGTAAAATGATAATAATAATTTAATTTCAAAGTAAATATTGATGTAGTTCTATGAACAAAATTTTAGATACAAAGAATGTAGAATTATTTTTATACATCAATAGTCATCACAATACATTTTGGGACCAAGTGATGTATTTATTGAGTAGTACAAGCATTTGGATACCCCTTTACATTTATATCATTTTTATTTTTTACAAAATATATAAAAGCAAAAGCTGGATTTGCATCATAACTGCAATCGCAATGATTACATTAAGTGATCAAATTTCAACTTATTTTAAATATGTAACAAAAGTATTACGTCCGTCGCATGAAATTTACTTGAAAAATATAGTTCATTTGAGTAAAGCTGGGCCTGGCGGATTATATGGATATGTTTCGTCACACGCATCTAACTTTTTCACCTTTACTTTGTTTTTAACAATTTTATTGCCCAAAAAATACAATGGGTTCAAAGTAGCTTTATTTATTTGCTCCATTTTAGTTTCCTACTCAAGAATATATAACGGTGTTCATTATCCTATGGATATATTGAGAGGTGCAATGTTGGGCGCAACTATTGGAACAGTTTTCGGACTCATCTTAACACACAATAAATATTTGAATTCGAAGCCAACAATTCAATAACTATTTTTTTTGCAAAATAGCATAAATAGTAAGCGCGCTATCTCTTGTTTTCGGATTTAAAAATTCGGCATTTAAAGTGCTCACATGAAATGTTGAAATGCGTTCGATTTTATTAAAATTAGTTAGTAGCTCCTGATTAATAAGTTCATTTTTTATTAACACATAATCATTGGTTTTCAAACTATCTAAGTTTTCAATATTTTGAAAACTATAATTACTATAAAAATCCAAGCTTCTTTCGTAATAAACTTGGTATAAATAAAAATTATTTTTGTCTATATTTTTTTGACGAATCACCTTGGAAACCTCGTTCCCCAATTGGTATTCTAGTAATTTAGGATAAAAGAATATTGTTAATAATAAATTGGTAGTGACAATTGTAAACAAGGCAAATTGTATCACCCTAGGGATAGCTTCAGTTTTTTTAACCATTACAATCAAGAAAAAAATACCCATGACAGACAAACTTGCTATGACCAAATAAATATTTGTATTAAATGTAAAGAGTAAAAGAACTAATAATATGGACAATATTAATATGTAAATAAAAATATTAATGCAATTAATGATATTTTTGAAAATTCTATTTTCCCAGTTAATGACAAGACTATGTAAACTTTTAGCGGCGATGATGGCCGTGAATGGCAATACTACATATATATAATGTGGCAGTTGATAATTACTAATGCCTAGTGCTGTGTAAGTAATCAAAAAACCAGGGAGCACTATCCATTCTTCATTTTTGTTTAAAGTAAATTTAGTTCTAATTATTTTGGTGCATTCAGAAATTAATCCAAAAATTAAAAATAAGGTCCAAGGTAAAAATCCCCAAAGTAAATTTTGAAATAGAAAAAAGAAATCATCGTTTTCATGCCAAACACTCTC
>Ga0214168_1000137_pt1 | contig 28772 bp, 32 predicted proteins | sample LakMenepilimnion_FD_153002 | JGI IMG/M metagenome (GOLD analysis project Ga0214168, IMG submission 153002) | Freshwater microbial communities from Lake Mendota, WI - Practice 29OCT2010 epilimnion v4 | ecosystem: Environmental > Aquatic > Freshwater > Lake > Epilimnion/Euphotic zone | place: Lake...
GAAATATCCCCACAATTATTGAAAGGATTGTCTTATAATATTTTATAATAAAATTTTTAAACTTTTCCATATTATTGTGGTGATTCTTTAGTTTTCTTTCTACTCGCCAAAACTCTACCCCATTTAGATTTAAATTTTTGATAAAATTGTTGAAGTTTGTTTATCATTTCAAGAAAATCTTCATCCACTTTCATCATGTCACCATTAACATAAATTCCACTATTTTCTCCGATTGTGAATGTAAAGTCTATGTCTTGGTCAATAACTTTACCTGACCAGTCAACATTATTCTCATAAACATTCAAAGTATTGAAGTCTGCCAAATCAGAAACTTCTTCAACAAATTCATCCATAGTTTCTTGGAATGCAACTTTTTCATCACTAGTGATGTCCAAATCACTTCTGTCTTTACCATGTAATGCCAAAATACCTCCGGATATTCTGTATTTTTGAACTTTATCTTTAGGTGTCGTTTTTTTACCTGACTCCTTATCGTCCAATGCGGTTTCGTATTCCATGTCTTGGTTAAGTCTACTCATAACACTGGTGGCAACATTATCTTGAGTTTCTTGCTCAAATAACATTTTTGATTTCTTTATTAACGACTTAATTTCGTCGTATCTTTCATTGTGTAGGTTCCTCATATTTTATTAATTTTCTAAAAGTTTCAAAATTAAAAGATGGATTTAAGTCTGTATATTTTTCATCAAAATTACTTCTTGAGATAATTCCTTCGAAGTTTTCAATACCATCAAATTTGGTATTGTGTGATATACATTGTCGTTTAATTTTAACTTCATCTATTAGGTTATTACATAATTCAGCAATTCTTTGTGTTTGAATACTGGTATAAGGCTCCCAAAAGAAAAAGTCTCTCCACTTTTTTTCGTAAACTTGTCCATTATAAATACTTCCTTTCCAGTTAATGTGATGCGTTGTTAGCGGTTTCTTTTCTAACCACCCTAAATTTTCTAAAGAAATTATAATTGAATTTCGATTTATGTTATCGTTGGGAAAAAAATTTGAATGCCCTTCGTTTGGAAGAAGTTGAAGGATTGTCCCATTTTTGGTTATAATATAATTTGGAATTTTATCATACTTAGAGTTATATCTATATTTAAGGGAAGCCAAGTATTCCTCGACTTCCCTTGAAGTATGACACAAAATAATTTGTTTTTTCTTTTTTTGTTTACCGAAAGGTTTAAATTGGTTGTATTTTTGTATGTGAAGCATCTCGTCTAGTATAGTTCAATCTTTTAGTCTCGTTTTCCTCTTGTGGTTGTTCAACTAATGAACCAAATTTTTCTTCATTCACTCTTATCAATTCAGCCTCAAGTTTTTTTAATTCTTCTTGGGGTGATGGTATTGTTTTTTCTTCTTCTACGATTTCTTGAGGTTGTTGATATTTTTCTTGTAGATATTTTTCAAACATATCTAATTGTTCTTTAGTAGGTGTAAATTTTTCTTTCTCATATTCTTTATCTATCTCCCCTTCTTTTTTTGCAACTTCAACACTTAGTTCTTCAATGTTAATTACAGGTGTTTTTGTTTCCACAATAACTTCTTTATCTTCTTCTTCGAACTTAACTAACATATGTAAAAAAGACAATGATATTATCGGTAACATTCCTCCGGCGAATAATGCCAAAAATCTTTTGTGTCCAACAACATCGCCAGAATCAACACCTAAGTAAGATACTATTGGGTCTACCAAATCAACCCAATCTTTAAATGATTGTGAATCAATGTTAATATATTGATATGCAAAAAATATATTACCAATAAATTGAATAAGTGTAACGATTCCGAATGGGAAATATACTTTTTTTCCCATTTTAGCAGATATTGCGGCAAGTGCTGATAATGCTGCGATTTCAATACCTATTGATAGATAAATTGCCCAACTTATCGGATTAGATAGACTATACCAAGTCGTAACATGTGAAATAGAAACTCCTGCAACCGCTAAAATTGGAACTAAAAATGCAATATATACAATTTTTTTGAAATTTTTCTGAAACCAATTCATTGTTTTACTTTTTTAAAGTTTTAATCTCTTCTTCAATTTGACTTTGTCTTTGAACATCCATCAATTTTCTATCTGTCGCTTGAATCATTCTTTTCTCAGCTTCTAATCCCATAATTCTAAGTTCTTTGTTCATTTCAGTTTTTGTGTAGGTAGAATCCTTAATTGATTCAATTTCTTTTCTCATTTTAGATAATTCTCTACCATCTCCACAACTTTTGAAGAATCCGATTAATGCAATAACTAAAACAATTATTGTGAAGTTTTTTTCTATAAAATTTTTCATATCTTTTAATTTAATTTATTTAATTATAAATGTAGTAAATAATAAATACACTCTTTTATCTATTTTATTATAGATAATCGAATAGAGAGCCTGTTTCATTTCTCAATTTTCTCAAAGCTTTCTCCTTAATTTGTCTAACCCTTTCTTTCGTAAGTGAAAAATCACTACCAATATCTTCTAAAGTTCTTGTGTTACCTGACAACCCGAAATAATCCTCAATAATTAATCGTTCACGATTATCCAAGACATTTAACATATCCAATAATTTTTTCCTCAAAGTTTCTTCACCAGACAAATTAGTATCAACAAGTTCAGCATTTGGATTTATTATTATGTCAACCAAAGTATCTCCTTCTTCGTTAACTGGTTTATCCAAATTAATAGTGTATGGTAATGATGTGAATTTTTCAGGTAATTCAACACCGGCAGAATCTAATTCTTTCTTAGCTCTGTGTAATTCTTGAATAACATTAACCGGTAGCCTAATCGTTCTCGCATTCTCATTAAGAGATTGTAATATAGATTGTCGAACCCACCAAACAGCGTATGATATAAATCTTAATTTTTTAGTCCAATCAAAATTATCTATCGCTTTCATTAAACCATAATTACCCTCAGATATTAAATCACATAAATCTAAACCTTGATTTTGATATTGTTTTGAAACCGTAATAACAAATCTCAAATTTCCCTCCAATAATTCTTGTTGAATTTGTTTCTTTTCCATCTCCGTTATCGTTCCGGATAACATCTTTTCCGCAAGTTCTTTCTCACGCTCCGGTGTCATTACAGGTAATTTACGGATGTCTTTAAGATATTCGGCAATTTCTTCTTGATTAATGTGAATTTTTGATTTTTCTCTCATATGTTTATTTTAATTTTTACTATAATTTTCTAATAATCCTTTCTCAAATTGTGTTAAACCATCAAAACCTTCTATACTTATCTTATCAAGTATTTGGTCTAATGTTGGTGGTTTTAAATGTTTCTTAAGCTCTCTCATTAAGGTTGAAACAAATTCATCATCTTCATGAGGATAATCCTCAATATTATTAGAAGTTAATTTCATTTCTTTACCATTATTCTCTTCGAGATTATTTAACTCAAATAAATGTTTTTTATTCTCCTCAGACATAAAGATATTATTTTTTTCCTCATATTCATTTAAGATAAATGAATCATATAGTCCATAGGAAGACATCTCTAAGAATTCATAAATTTCATTACGATGTAATTCTGACGCAAAATGAGCAATTAAAAATTCTTTACCATATTGGAATTTAAGACTTGGAGAATCCACTAAAGGTGTTAGTGTAATTGTAATTTCCGTATATTTTTCAGGAGTCCCAAACTCACCAAAAATAGTTAATAGGTACTTTTTCATTTTAAATGTTTTGACAAAGATACAATAATTTATTTAAACTCGCTTAGAATATCCAACAATTTGATAAAAATCTTTGGTTCCCTCACAATATTCCTTAATCAAAGTAAGTAATCCTCGAAACATAAAGGCACCTGTCGTCTGTTTCTCGCATTTACTAAATAACTCAATAAATGTAGTTAAAGTTCCAATCGTATAATAACCATGTCCTTGTAATACCTGATATCTTGATGTCATCAAGTTTGGTTGTGTTAATCTGTAATTGTTTCTTTCATCTACCGAATTGAATGGTGTAGTTTCATCATATAATTTAATCATGTCGTTAACATACTCTAATAATACCGATTTGTTAACCTCAGCCTTAACCAACATATCAACTATCCAATGTGTGTGGGATGGAGTGCGTAATCTCTTACCCTCTTCTTTGTACTTAACAATAAAGTCAAGGTCAGGTCTTTCACCACGACTACCTTGATAAATGGCTACCTCTGTAACATTATCTGTCTTCCAATGTTTGATTGGTTTATGGTTAATACCTTTTTTATTAAATTGTAAATGTTTCATATGTTATTTTACGATAAAACACAAAGATAGTTAATTTAGTTTCATTTAGTGTGTTTTTTCACAATTAAAATCTCGTGAGAATCTTTAGAATTTGTAATTCCAGCATCAATTCTATTTTTACCAATTCTTGTTTCACCGTTACCCATTGAATAATTCCATGTTGGGAAATGAAATTCAAAATCTTTATAATATTCTCTTATTGTTTCACAATTATTATACGATAAAACAAATCCACCTTTGTGTGATTTCAATAAATCTCTAAGTAATTCGTGGTTAAATCCATTGTGATGGATTGGAATATTTCTCATAGGGTAAATTCCGGTAAACATTTTATTGTCAGAATCTTTTTCAAGATAATATGGTGGGTCTAAATATAAGAAATCATCTGTATGGTTTGGTAAAACCTCTTCAAAACTCCCTTGTTTAACGGATAATGTTGGTAATTGAAATTTTGAAATTTTTTCAATCATATCATTCCATTTTTTAGGTTGTAAATAAACTGATGAACCCCAACCCAAATAACCAGGACCATAAGATGTATTATGATTAAAATAATAATAGGCAGCAGCGGTAATATTATCTAATGTAATTTTTTCATCTCTTTTATAATGGTCAGTTTTCCAATCTTTCAACATTTCTTGAGTGTTGTCCCACTTCATTAAAATTTCTTTCACTTTAGAATATTCTTCATTTGTAGGTGAAATCTCCTTTAATTTTTCAACTAACTCTTCTCGATTATTCAATAAAACATTCCAAAAATTAACAAGTACATCAAACAAATCATACCCAATAACTTCTTTACCCATTGAAGCCCAATGAACTTCTAATGACCCTCCACCCATAAATGGTGAAATAATTTTATCGATATTTTCAACAAATGGAGTTATTTGTTTTATCGCCTTACTTTTACCTCCTGCGTATCTTATTGGTGTTTTAATCATATATTTTTATTTTTTGATTTATTTGTTGAGGTGGTGTTAATTAAATTACATCCTTCTCTAATGTATAATGGCCACTTTTCTCCTCTTTCTTGGAAATTCCACTCGGGTTGTTTACCCATTATAGAAATATAATCATTTCTACACATATTTTCCATAGTCTTAAAGTCAATATTTGTTTCAATAATTTTTTCACCAAAAAGTCCTTTAACTGGTGCTATTATTTTCTCTGAAAAAATTACATATATTTCAACAATATTATCATTATCTAATTCTTCTTTAATTAACATGTGAATACCATAAGTTCGAACAGAAGGTCCCCCAACTAATGCGTTATTTTCATACCAAGAAAAAGTTCCTTTTATCCCATTTTTATCTTGGGAACCTCCAATTTTTTTTATAACACCATTACATGTTATCAAATAAACTCTCCCTGATGTATCATTTAAAATTTTTTCATTATTTTCAATCCACGCCACTGACCATTTTTTATTGACGTTATTAACCCTTATTATTTCACCAACTTTTATTGCCGTAGTAACTTCATTAATTTTCATATTGTAAAGATAATATTATTAGTTTAATTAAGAAAAAAGTCCCACTATTGTGAGACTTTTGAAATGTTATCGATTTTACTAATCTTGACCACATTGTTCGCCCAATTATTAACCAGCGGATTATGTGTAATCACAAAAATCTTCTCAAAGTATTCTTTCATTTTGGTGAAGAATTCCCCAACCATTTCCAAATTCTCGTTAGAAATTTTTCCAAAGACTTCGTCCCACACAATAATATTTGGTTTTGGTAATGAACAAACTTTAGATAGAACTGCTCTCAAAGCCATTGCAGCAATGGTTCTTTCATAACCCGAACCCGAGACCATTAGTTTCTCAATACCTGTTGAGTTATCAACCATGATAAATTCAACCTCGTTCTTATCATTAATACGAATCTCCAAGTTAAAGTAACATGAATCTTGAAGTAATCTTTGAAGTTCTGAGTTAATCAACGGCATCATGGTCTTCATAATCATTTTAGAAATTCCATTTTTACCATATACTTCAACATAAATTTTGTAAATCTTCTCTCGTTCAAATTCTTCGGCAATTTTCAAGACGATACCATTGTTCTTTTCAATACGAGAATGAAGATTTTCAATTTGAGTTTGGTTGGTTGTTAAAATTCTTTCATAACCGCGTTTCTCGCTAATTAATTCATCAATCCTCAACCCGGCTTTAATTAATTGGGAGTCAATCTCGTTGTTTTTCTTAATCTTATCCTGAACCTCTTCGTATCGTTTAAGTTTGTCTTTGGCTTGACCAAGTTTTAACTCATTTGATTCCAATGATAACTCATACTTTTCTTTGATAAGTTTGTTTCTCTCGTACTCATCAAAGTCTTTTTTAAGTTGGGTATAAGATTTTTCTTTGGAGTCGAGGTCTTTCCATTGTTTTGATAACTTATCTACCTTTTTCTCCCAATCACCCAACTCATCAATCTTTTTCTTTGTCAACGCAGCTTCCATCAATTTGATTCCGCAGTGTTCACATTGAATACCATCACCATACTTCTTAACAAGTTGTTCAATCTCTTGAACTTTGTTCTGAGCAAGGATTAACTCACCGTTTGTGGTTTTCATTCCATCTTTAATCTCATCATGTTTATCCTCATGATAAAACTCTTTTGGTTCAACAATCTTAACTTCGTTAATTTGACCTTTGAGTCTTTCACTTCCATTTTCAAGGTCAGTAATGTCACTCTGTAATTTAATTGGGTTCAATATAATTAACTCTTGGTCGATGTCGGTATACTTTGACTTCAACAAATTGTCTTTGTAATCCTGACCCTTTTGTAATCTCAAATCGACATCCGTGATTTTGGTGTTGGCATCTGTAATCTCGTTCTTAAGACGCCGGATTTCTTCAGTTGATGTCTCATTGTCTTGTTTCAATGATTCTGTGTTATACACATTTGACATCATACTTTTTGAAAACTCTGAGTAAATCTCTTTACCAGTTTCTTCCTTCTTCTTTAGGAATTCAAGACCCAAAAATCTGCTCAACACCTGACCACGAGCGGTTGGCTTTGCCTCCAATAAATCTTCAAGGTTTGACGCGGTAGTGACAATTGTCATCAAGAAGTCATCCATTGTTCCAATAGATTTCTTCATGAATTCTTCCGTTTCCCTGCGTTGTTCTCCTGTGAAGTTTTGAAGCTGACCATCGGCAAGTTTCTTGAAAAACTCTAATTCAGTTTTAACATTCCATTCACCCGCTTTGGATTTTTTTCTTTCAATCTGACGAGCGATAATATATTCTTCACCATCAATGACGATGTCTCCTTTAACACTAACCTTATTGATATCTGTAAATCTATTAAAGATTTCTTCTGCCTTTTGTGTTTTTGTTGTTGTGTTAAAGAATAAGAATAATAATAGGTCGACTGTCAGAACAGTTTTACCTCCAAAGTTAGGTGGGTCGGATTCAACAACTGATATACCATTACATTTTTCAAAATCAATTACTTGACCTTCACCATAAGATAAAAAATTACTGAACTCAATTTTTTTGATATACCATCTTTTGAATGGTGTTACCTCAACCTCATTAGCGGCCATTCTATTTTCAACCGCAGAATCAATCCCCATAACTTGTTCGTAATACTGGTCTTGACCTTTAGATTCCAACAATGACCTAATAAGTTCTTTTTGATAGTTCTTATCCATGATGTTAACTGAAACATCAATTGTTTGTTGGGTCTCTTCGGTTGACTTAACCTTAGTTATGACATTGATATTGGTTGAATTATATTTCTTTTGGAAATATTGTTTAACCGATTTGATTCTTTCTTGAGTAAAATTCTCCGGAGTATCTTCCCAAACTACTTGAATGTAAGGATTCTCCAAAGTTGTAATGTCTATCTTTGATTCCATTTTTTGATAATTAAATTCTGGTTTTGGATTAAATAAATCCCATTTCATTATATTGTGGTTTGCGTCTCTCCTGACATTTCCTCTTCTCGTTGTTTCTTCAATTCTTCAAGTTGTTGTTTCATTGTTTCATTGAATAATTTCTGCATTGCAGTTTGTTGTGTTTTAATTCTTTGATTTCTCGCCGCGACTTTCTTGCGGTGCTCTTTAGCCTTTTTACCCATTTTTTTTATTTTTTAGTGATTATTTGTTGGTCTATTTTGTTCGAACCACTCGATGATTGAATTGATTGCCCATACTGACCCTGAAGCCAACATACCATCAAAGAACCATGAAGCAATTTTTGTAACTCCAAGTAATTCGTGTACTGGTGAATATAAGAAAATTCCAAAGAAAAATCCAACCCAAACAGGTGTACACATCATACAAGATAACATACCTTTTAAGAATTTATAAAATCCGTTAAGAGCTCCAATACCATGGTCTGCTTGATTAAAGATGTAATTTCTCGGTCCATTGAATATACTTCCATATACAAGAATATTGCTCAACCCGTATGTCATTAACATCCATAATAATAATTGTGTCATAATTTATATTTTTTATAGTTTATTATTTAAATTAGACCCCTTTAAATAAACCGCTTGTCTATTTTCTTGAGTCTTTTTTAATTCTTGAATTGTATTCTCCAATTCTTTTATTTTTTCATCTTTTTCTAAAGTTTCTTGTCTAACCTTTGATAAAGTTGTTTGTAACGCATCTAACTTTGGTTTCAAAGTGTTATCGGGTATTTCCCTTTCCACAACCACTTCAACAATCTTTTCAACCGGAGGTTTATCTAAAAGTTCATCTAAAGAATGTCTAAGTTCGTCTAGTTCTTTATCTTTTTCTTGGGAATTAAGAATAAACCCCTCCTTTTCAAATTCCAACTGTTCGATTTTTCCGAATAGTTCATTGGTCTTACTATCGTCACTAATATATTCTACTTTTGTGACAATTTTTTCGACCGGAATTTCTTTGATGACCTCAACAACTCTCTCTACCGGTATTTCCTTAATAACTTCAACCGGTTTTTCAACCACAACTTCTTTAACAACTTCAACAATCTTCTCCACCGGAACCTCTTTGATAACCTCAACAATCTTTTCTACCTCAACTTTCTTAATAACCTCAACAATCTTTTCCACTTCTTTCTCCACAATTTTTTCTTGAGGAGTATTTGAATTTAACAATCCGTATCTTTCAATGTTGAATCCAGTTGTAAAGGATTTCTTGACAACTTCACTAATCAATACATCGTTAAGATTACAATAGGACACCAAATCTTTGTGTTCACTATTGGTTAAATTCAACTTAATTTCCATACTATCCGTTCAATAATTTCTCGGTTCCATTGACTAAATCATCAATAGATTTTATTTGAAATTTCAAGAATGGTTTTGGATTCGGTAAATCAACGAAATCATATTGGTCAGTTTCAACATCGTAAACACCATATCCGTGTTTATCAATTTTTTCACCAAAGTTTTGTTGAATGGTTGAACCTACCATGTAAGCCTTCTTCCCTCCCGGAATGTCAAACACTTGTCGTTTATGTATATCACCACATAAAACTAAATCACACCCACTAAATTTATCAACATCAAACCCATCCTCAAATTTATAACCAATATCGGTATAAAGTCCTTGGATAGGTCCGTGGAATAATCCAATGTTTTTCTTATCTGATTTTTGAATATCGGGTGGTAAATTGTGTTCCATTAAAGAATAAACACACCAATTTACATTGTCGTCATCATATACTCCACGATTTTTAAGGTAAACAATATTATCGTTCTTCAATGAATCAATAATAGGAGTAAGAGCATCCAACCTAGTATTATTATTTTCGAGGAAATCGTGATTTCCAATGATAACAATAGTTTTGGCAATTTTAGCACATTCCGACAACACCCACGCAACGAATTCAACTAATTCAGGGGTCATTTGATTCTTTGAGTGAACCAAATCTCCGGTAAATACGATACGGTCAGGTTGGATGGCTACCCACTCCTTAAATGCTTGTTCAAGAATTCCACGATATAATTCATGGTCTTTAAACAATCTAATATGTAAATCAGAAAAATGAATTAATCTCTTAATCATTTAATGTTATTTTAGGTTCTTCAGTTTCTTCAAATGGGTTAAATCCTTTATTAATGTGTCCACAAGAATCACATTTATAAATTGGGAAAGGAACGGTCGTATCTTCACCTGTACCTGTTAAAATTTTTGATACTTTTTTGATGTATACAACTTCCCTAAAATAAATCCCACTACAAGATTCACATTTAATTGTCTCACAATCTCTTAGATTGATTTTTGGTGTAATTTCACTCATATTTAAATTTGTTTTTAATTTATTATAACCAATCGTTGCGTCCCAATTTCTTCAATTTTTTTAATTAAATTTTCCTCAGTATCACAATCAAAAACTTGAAGTAAATTCGGTAGGCATCTATCCCACTCATCAACTATTAATGAATAAAATTCTCGACCGATAATTTTATCTTTTTCATCACAATTGGCAACATTAACTATATGGTTCATTGGGACATTGTTGGTTCTTTTCTTTTTATTAGACTTATCACCAATGATTAAAAAATTACCCCTATGTTCTGATAATTGATTAACTGCCAATGTTGATTTACCGGAACCCTCATCACCATTTACTCTTATTATTTTCATTTGATTTTTTTTCTTAAAATATAGACTAAAATTACTATTTTGTCAAATATTGTCTCATATCCATATTCATAACAATATTCACTATATCTTGAGGGACTTTGTATTCATCGTATAACCCTTCTTCTTTCAAGTGTGAGATTACACAACCATATAATTTGAGGTTACCATATTTGGTTCCTTCCAACATCTTTAATAATAATTTACCATAGAGGGGTAATTGAATGTAGTAGTGACCAAGAGCGGTGTCATCATATTCGTCAAAAGGATGTAACATTTTTTTGGTAAATTTTGTCGATACAAAGTTCTTTGGTTTGTTACTTTTCCAATCAGTGATGACAATACCAAAATCAGTTTTACTACGATTCATTATTAACCACACCTTGTCGGGCTGTCCCGTATATTCTAATTCAGGATGTCCCAATACCATCTCGGTATCAAGTAAAACCGCGCCCCTCTGTTCCATCAAATCCAAATATTTCTTACCGGCAACAATCATATTATCACCTTTCATTATCTGTGTTAAATCACAGTTAAATTCAGGTTGTCTTACCTCTTTATAGTTTCCATTTCTTTTGATAAGTTCACTCTCTAAAACAAAGTGAACCCGACTACCCATATTAGTAGAATAAGTTCCGGCTGCCGCCCACTCCTCAATAAGTTCTTGTTGTTTTATTGGGTCACCGCCCGCTTTATTATACGCGGCTTCTTCGGTTGGGAACTCTGTGTAGAATTTCTTTAATACTTTTGATACCGATGGATAATCCGTTCTTCCGTTCATCGTATAGATATGGTTTTCTTCCTCAAAAGATAAACCAAATTCTGTTTGTTTTTGTGAAATAATCTCTCTTATTTCTTTTGCAATTTCTAATAAATTCATAATATTTTTTTAAAAATTATTTTTCTCAAACTTAGGTCTAAGATATTCTAACATATATTTGGCATAAGAAGTCAAAAATTCATGACCTTCAAATGTAAATATTTCCACTTTATTCTCAACCGCAAAGTTATATTCCGTATTGAAATTTTTAAAACTCTCTTGATTGAATGAAATTGTATTTGACATAGTATGGGGGTTTAATTATAGTGCAAAGATACAATTTTTATTTTAAATGAATGTTTTTATTTTTTTTTACATTATTTCATAATAATATTCATCTATTTGTCCTCTTAAATCACAGATATCCTTATCTTTAGGTAATTTGATAATTTTAATTTTATTGTATAATGTTCCTCCATTTAACTCGTGATATAATTTGAGTCCGTCGTTCCACGCATCCCCATCTGTACAAATAATGATATTACCTTTAGCATTATTGTATAAAGTTTCAAATAATAAACTACTCATTTTCTTACCCAACATTACAATCGGATTATCCAAAAAGAAACTATCAAATACTCCCTCACATAAGTAAACATCTTTGTTCCAGTCAATTATACCCTCGTTGAATATAATTTCGTCTTTGGCTGCGGTCGGATTCTTGTATTTCATCTTTCGTGGAACCCATGACCTTGCAACAAAATAATTTAACACACCCTCTTTATTAAAAGATGGAACAATTATTCTATACGCAAAATCACCAGTAACAGTATAACCTATCTGATATTTTTTGATTATTTCATCGGTAATACCTCTTGATTGAAGATATTTGTAAGCTTCGATGTGTGGAATAAATCTTGGATTGGAATCTTCAAAGGTCGTATAACCTTCAGGTAGTTTTAATTTTGGTTTCTTGGCTTCCTGTTGTTTTAACTCTTCAGGTTTGATTAGGTTGTAAACTTTCTTTTGGGATTTGGTTCCGTGTTTGTCAAATAATCTACCTAAAGGTCCTTGAGTTCCTAATGTTTCAGCACAAGACCAACACTTGTAAACATGCTTAGAATAATTAATTTCAAGGTTTCCTTTACCATCACCATTTTCCAATCCTTTTTCGTCTGCACAGACAGGGCAGTCAAAAGATATTTGACCTTTAGACTCGTAATGTTGTTTTTCATTACCTAAAACATCTCGAAGTAATTCAACTAAAACTTCAACTTCATCCGTCATGTCTTAAATATAATAAAAAAATTTGAATCGCCTAATCTTCTATTGTGTCCGTTACAATATATTTTCTCCACCACTTTTTAAATGGGTGGGTTTCAGGTACTTTTGATTCAATAATTCTAATAGTGAAATATATCATTATACATAATACAGAATAAACCCCAAGTAATGTTAACCAAGCCATATTAAACCCATTTAATCTTTTTTATTTCTCCAGTATATCTTAATTTAATCCCAAAATATGCGACATGGTCTTTAACTTCATTAAAAATTAATCTTTTAATTAACTTATTAACTTTAACTTTAGATATACCCTTTTTATTGTAAATATCAGATTTAAGCCATGTAGGACCTGTCGATGAATCATATACCGCAAATAACTCACCGTTGAATTCAACATCAACTTCATTAGTAAATTCGTATTTTCTAAATCCAACAATAGTAAATGACCCTCTTAACCTTTTGTTAAAGAGCATAATATCTTTTTTAGAAAATTTTTTCAGAGCTTTCTTGGTTACCTTTGAGTCTTCGTCATTAATACATTGTCTTCCCATTCAGCAAATATAATCAAAATAAATTATATTACCAGATTTCTTTCATTTTCATATACCCTAACGCGCAAGTATACGCATCGGTCATATCATAACTCTCTTTTTTAAGAGTATTATTTTTTGTATAAGACCAAATAATTTGTGGTTCTCTTTTGGCGGCTAATTCCCATATAACGACTTTCTTATCGATATCTTTCGGTAATCCACCAAATAAAACAAATTTACCCTTATCATTTTTTTGAACCAAATGAGGGAATGCAAATTTTCTTGAATTATAGGTCGAAACGAATTCAGGAACAACTCCAAGAACATCATAAACTTCTTTACATACTAATGTGTTAAATCGTATTAGAGTTCCAACAGTATAAACATTATTGGAGTTTAGTAGTGGTTCTTCAATAACCACATGAGTTATGCCCATTCCGACATATTCTTCAAGTTTTTTTCTGAAAATATCACTTTTAATAAGTAATTCTTCTATTTTATTTTCAACCTTTGGTTTTGGGACAGGCGATACGTGAGTTAATTCTAATAATTCTTTTGATTGAATGTCAAATAACGCACAACCTATTGTTCTTGTTGAGACATCGAGTCCAAGAACTTTAGGTGAAGTTCTATTAATGGTTTTTGTCATAAATTATGTTATGAAGTTAATTTAACATCTCAAATAATTTTGTAAAGTTTTAATAACACTAAAAATCAAGCTTTACAACAAATTGTTGTATCCCTTGTCTTAATTGAGGTGATTGTAATTTAGATACAACGAGAAGGTCTTTATTATCATCATATAACCCAATTTCGGTTAGATATGATGTTGTACCTGAAGTCCAAGTAGGATTTGATGTGTTGGTGAATTGATTTCTCCCAAGATTTATTAGATATCTCATTTCGTATATTGTTGCGGAAATATCGGTTTCGAGATTTCCATAGAAATAATATTCATCACCAAAATTCAATATTTCAGATTGTCCATTTTGAGGAATATTAATATAATTCGCTAAATTATATGTCACACCATTATTATATAAATTAGGTGTTATTTGGAATGTTGTCCCTGTTAAACCACTAACCGTTAAATAACCATTAACAGTTGAAGCGGAAATTTCATTTGTTACATCAATTTCAATCCAGCTTGTAGGACTTGGTTGAGTATCTCCAACAACTAATTGACAAAGTAATTTAATTGAATTTGCAGAAAATCCTGTTAATATAAAATCAGCAAAACTTCCATCAGATAAGAAAGGGAACTCATTTCCGAATCTAACCGCAACATTCTGTGAATCAGTTGTACATCCTGTGGAAGGTCCTGTGATAACTGAGTAATAATTACAATGTAATGAATCTGTAAACCCTGTTGAATCAAGTCTATATGTTACCCACATTTTTTGAGTATCGTTTGTTAAAATTCCTGTGGCGTTTTGTCCATTCGTGAAACAAGTATTTGGAGTCAATAATGATAATTTAGGTGCAGGTATTGTCCAGTTCCTATTTGCTTTATAAGACATCGCCGCAATAATTTCCTCATCATCAATAACAACAATTTGTGAATCAGGAAAAACTTTACCAATTCTATTCAAGTTACCATTACTATCCGGATTTGTATCCCACAATTGGTAATAACGAATGCCCGGGTCATTCATATCAATATTCTTGGTTGATTTTATATATTTTGGGTTGCATAAATTGGGATATCCCGGAGGGTCGATAAAAAACGATTCTCCAATTGTTCCACCACTTGATTTATGCCACATTAAAGTAGGAAGAGTTATTTTAAAATTTCTTGCCAATCCTGTGTTATTAGTTGGATTATTAGGGTCAAGTGGTATCGTTGCGAATTTTTCACCATAAACATTATCAATGTCTTGATTGGTGTAATGTATAATACCAATAGCTTTTTGTTGTTTTGGTGTTACAATAACTCTTTCATCGAATGAATTGTAATAATAAACTAACCCATTATCAGTTTGTCCACTAGGTTCTTGATAACCCAAATATTCTTTAGTTCCAATATATGAAACTGAACCATATTGAGCATAATCTTCATATCCACTACTGAATACACCAGCAGGACTTACCGACCACGGAATATTCATATTCCAAACTACAGTATTTTCTCGTTTTGACACATCACACGGACTTTCAAAATTAATCGTATCGTTATCCCAATATGGTGCGGGAGTAATTGTATCATATAATTTAGTCATACTTGAAGGGTATATTAACGCCCTAGCATTACTTCCGGCAGGTGCAATATTACTATAATTAGGAACTGTTCTATCCAAAGTTAATGTATAACTGGTTGTTCCGGTTGTTCCGGTTGATGGTGACATATTTTGAATTCGGTATGTTAAAATTGGGTATGTTCCAAAATTATCACACCCTATATTAGGGTCATAAAATATTGTAATATAATCACCGATAGATGGTGTTCCTGTTGTTGGTGAACATATTGGTGAATTTAATGTAATTGTCACTATATTTTGTCCAACTAATGTTGTCATATCAACAACATAATTTGAGGTTATGGTATATGCGGAAGTAATTTGGGCAACCCAATCTTCTTTTGGCCCATCAACATTAAAAAAACCTTTAGACCCCGCTGAGTTATATACCGGTTGAATTTTATTATCCAAAAACGGTATACCATATGTATTACCTGTACTTCCTTGAACATAGTACGGGTATTTTATATTTTGTTTGTTTGAGTTTGGTGAGCCAGTATCATTTTGAGCATTAAACGCGGGCATCAAAATATTATTATTTACCACATTATAATTTGGAACCGCTCCGTAACTAACCTCACTATCTCCAATTTGGAAATAAGATATGTTAAAATTACCTTGTGATATGTTATTTCTTCCGACATCGGTTAGTCGTGTGTTAATTAATCCTGAAGTATTTTTTATTATGTATGCCATAGTTAATAAATATTATGTTTAAGCGTTTGGTTGTGTAGAAATAGGAAGAGAATGGTTATTAATCCCTTGCGGTTGTGGTTGATTTGTAATATTGTAACAAACTCCTCCTGTTATCGTTGGTGAGACCGTATCCATCAATATAGATTGTGTTAATCTAGTGGCACATGAGTTAACTCCAACTTGATTATTAGTAATATTTAATATTGAAGTAGATGTACCTGAAACTGATTCTCCATTTCCAATTGTTATTTGGTAAGTGTTTACTTTAGTTACTCCAGTTACTTCAAAAGGAGCGCAATTAGCTCTTGAGCTGATTGTCGTTACAGGTGTCCCTATTGTTGATGGTGATAATGTTGTGTTACCTTTTGTAACTACAGTGGTGTCGGTTATTATTCCACTACCAGGTCCAAAATAATTTTTAGTAGTGTTAACATTCAATCCAAACGATATTGTAATTCCACTAGGTAATGGAGGGTTCACATTAACATTCCAATTACAAATTTGAGTACTATTTGTTACATTTACAATATTTTCAACAACAACCCCAATAGTGTAATTAGTATTTTGATTTTGAACCCCAATTACAACTTGGTTATTTAATGTGTTCGGAGGTACACTTGAATCTTTTGTAATGATATTATATTGTCCCGCACTTAAATTTTGGAATATATTACTTGTTTGGTATGTAACTCCGTCAATAGAATATGAATAACCTGAAACTCCATAGCTTGTTGTTAATGTTATTGACCCATTACTACTTAAAATACAAGTTGAATCTTGTTTACTTACAGTATTAAATAATGGGATAGATGGAGGAAAAGTACCTGAAGTCATTGTTAAGATTACTTGTGATTCTCCGGCCATGAACCAACCAGTAATCGGAACATTAGAAGTAGTATTACTTACAGGTATTCCAACACTTAAAGACCAATTAGGAATTTCCCATCTTGAATTTTGAATTGACCAAATAACATTTAGTTGTGTTGAGTTATATGTTGCAACCCAAGTTGGTTTTCCATTTTGAGTCCCATTAGGAACGAATTCTATTGGTCCAAATGATGTTCCAATGGTAGGGTTTTGATATATGAAAAATAAGTTAGTATAAACTGGTGTTGGAGTCGGTGTTGGAGTTGATGTTGGAGTTGGAGTTGGAGTTGGCGAAATCGGAAATAAATCACAAATAGTTGTTGCGGTATAATCACCGTAAAAATCTACTACTGTTACCTCATAACTACCTTGAGGTACATCAATTAATGTTTGAGTTCTTTGTCCTCCTTTCCAATAAAACGAATAAGGAGAAGTACCACCTGTAACTAATATTGATAAAATCCCATCGCTTGAACTTGCGGATGATGGGATTGAGTTAACATTACATTTAAGCCCCATATCAAAAAGTGTTATCGGAGTACAATCATTAATTAAATTAAAAAATGGTGTCTTAGTTGGTGTTATCGAAGGAGTTATCGAAGGAGTTATCGTAGGAGTTGGTGTTAATGTCGGAGATGGTGTTAATGAAACTGATGGTGTAACCGTAGGAGTCCTTGTAGGAGTTCTTGTAGGACAAATCGTTGTTACGGGTATTTTTAATTTATTCACCCCACTGGATGGTTTAGTGTTATCAATTGAAACTGTGAGCCCAGCCGTAGCACCTTCAATAAAATTACCACAACAATCATAATAATAATGATATGTACCTGTTGTTGTACCACTACCGCAGATTACCGGAGTTGTTGTTGGGGTGGGTGTTTGAGTTCTTGTTGGAGTAGGGGTTACGGGTGTTCTAGTTGGTGTTCTTGTTGGTGATTGACTAACCGGAGGAGGAGGGAAACATGAATAAAAATTAGTATTACTTTCTGTAACTGAAGTACCATTAGTTACTTGCCACCAAACATTTGGTACGGTAAGGTCAATTGCACAGTCTGTAAGAATATAGAGACCTGAAACCGCATCCTGGTAATTATATCCCCAACCAAAATCGGCAAAAGTACCAGCATCAATGTTTACAGTTTTAGGAAAACCAGTTCCACAGGATTCCCATTGGACGGTACAAAAAGACCCTTTACTTGCGTTACAGGTTAATCTAAATGATTTACAAACTGCCATTTATGTTAATTATATTATTTATATTATTAGCCTTAACGATTAAGTAAAGATTATTTTGGTTTATAAAATAAATACCATTATTCATATTTTTAAATTATATTATCGGTTATGGACAAATTGATACTGATTGAACACCAGTAATTACACAACCTTTATTATCAATCACTTTTAACATGTAAGAATTATAAACATCATATGGTTTAGGAATATTAAATATATACGGTGTACTATTAATTGTTGCAATATACAAACAACCGGTTCCACCTGATTGGCAGATATATATATCATATGGTGTTTGTCCTGTTATATTTGTTATTGTTACTTGAGTAGTCATTTTTTTTTATTTAAGGTTAACATGGTTCACCAAAACATGGAGTTGTTGGTCTTGGATTGTTAAGTGTAAATCCTGCCGACGGGGCCGTTCCCGGGAATGGCGTCCAAGTAAAAGGAGTTGTAAATGGTCCTGTAGTTGATTGTTCTACATTATCCTGCCATACTGAAACTCTAGATATTGTCCCATTACAAGCACATATGTTCCAAGCAAAACCAGGTGACGGGTTAGAAACAGTTACTTGATTACCCGCACAATTGATATATGTTACGAAGATTACATTATTTAAACTAGGATTTGTTGTATTTCCAGTTGCAGTAAATTCAAGATTCTCATCAATAAGTAAACATCTACAACTTTCGCCACAATTTACTGGTGTACTTGGAGTAATGGTTGGGGTAGGAGTTTCGGTTGGTGTTGTAGTTTCAGTTGGCGTTGGTGTACTTGTCTTAGTTGGAGTAATTGTAGGTGTTGGTGTTGGTGTTTTTGTTGGTGTACTTGTCCTAGTTGGTGTCGGTGTACTTGTCTTAGTTGGTGTTGGTGTACTTGTCCTAGTTGGTGTTGGCGTACTTGTCCTAGTTGGAGTTATTGTTGGGGTTGGAGTTATTGTTGGGGTTGGAGTTGGTGTTGGTGATTGTGGTGGTACACAAGAACCACAACCGCCATATATTTGAATAATACTAGTCACAGTTGAATTTGATGAAATATTTTCGTCATCTCTCACATATGTCACACATAAATTCTCTCCGTTAATTATTATTGACATTGTTATTCCTGTTTGAATCGGAATTCCATTAAATAATAAATCATTTACCACATAATATTCTATATTAGTGTCGGCACAATTAACTAAAACTTTAACCGAAGTACAAGTAAACACTTCATCTAACATCACAAATGAAACTTCTCCTTGAACTTCACATAAACTAACAGGAGTCGGAGTTGGTGTTGGAGTTGGTGTTGGACTAACTTGGTCATAACTACAAATACTAAAAGATACCCCAACATTACAAGGAATTGTCGGTGTAATAGTTGGAGTTGGTGTATTTGTTGGTGTTTGAGTATTTGTTGGTGTCGGTGATGGCGTATTAGGAATATCACAATCAAAGTAGGCAACAAAATCAAAATTATCACAATTTGTAGGGGCCGGAGTAGGGCTTGGACATGGTCCACTACTAAATAAATTTGCAGAAATGTCAGGACAAACCGAATAACAAGGATATGCACCTTCTAATAGGCAAGTTCCACCTAAACTTGAACTTAAACACCATCTATCTCCAGTATAGTAAATTACACCATAATTTAACCCATTACCACTATAATATAATCTACTATTATAGAAAAGTGTTGTTGAAGTATAATTTCCACTATATCCTGATAATGTTGTTAAAGTAGTTTTTAAACAAAATGTGGATGCACTACATACTGATGGTGTTGAACTTACTGTCGGAGTTGGGGTTGGTGTTTGAGAAGTTGGTGTTGGACTTGGTGTGATTGGTGTCGACAAACAAGTTATACAATCACCAAAATCAGGTGTTCCTAAATCAGGTCCTCCAGGTCCTCCAAATTGAACAAAGGAATAACACTCATTATTGTATAGATAAGCCGCTCCAACAAATGCAGTGTCACTATCAGCTAACCCATAGAATATTGTACCAGTACTACAATTAATAAACTCTGCAGCTAATGTACAACTAATTGAACAATATGTTGTAGATATCGTAATCCCATTATAAGGTAATAAAGAATTGACACAGACCGTTAAACCAATACCTGAACCTGCCTTTAAATCACCACAACAATCATAATATTCCCAACTACCATCTAAATTATCATTGTTTGTAACACCGCTAAAGCAAACAATTGGAGTTGCGGTTGGCGTTATAGTTGGAGTAATAGTATTAGTTGGAGTTATTGTTGGAGTAATAGTATTAGTTGGAGTTATTGTTGGAGTAATAGTATTAGTTGGAGTTATTGTTGGAGTAATAGTATTAGTTGGAGTTATTGTTGGTGTTATTGTTGGAGTAATAGTATTAGTTGGAGTTATTGTTGGTGTTATTGTTGGAGTAGGGGTTTGAGTTGTTGTTGGCGTTGGAGTAGGGGTTTGAGTTGTTGTTGGCGTTGGAGTTGGTGTCTCATAACAAGGTTGAGGTTGACCAGCAGTACATAAATTACCAATACTCATACTTGAATTAGGTGGTAAGTTATTAATTACAGTCCCTGTAGAACCGTATTTATACTTTGTTCGAGCGGGACTTGTAAGACACATATAAACCGTTGGTCCTGAAGGAGTCATAACATATGGGTAATCACTCCAAATTTGGGAGTTTTCAACTTGGGTACCACATTCGTTACCAGCTAACCATAGGTCTAACCCTCCTTGGCTTAGGTCTAAATTTGATAAATTAATTTCCACACAATTACAAAATATAGTTGTAGGTGTTGGACTTGGAGTTATCGTTGGTGTTGGAGTTACAGTTGGAGTTTGGGTATTTGTTGGAGTTACAGTTGGAGTTTGGGTATTTGTTGGAGTTACAGTTGGAGTTTGGGTAGGGGTTTGAGTTGGTGTCTCGGTTGGTGTTGGAGAAGGACAAGTAATACAACTTGAGCAATCAAACTGTGCGGTAAATGTTCCTACTGAACCATCATAAATTGGACCAATTACTGAATAACTAATTACTGCCGCACATCCTGTAAATCCAATAACATTAATATCAAAAACTTCACCTTCATTTAAAGTTCCCGGAATATTCTCAATTCGGAATTTATTTGATGAATCACAACAATCTTCAAATAAATAGATATCATATGGCTCGGTTGGGGTCGGGGTTGGGGTTTCAGTTGGAGTTTCGGTTGGGGTCGGCGTATTTGTAGGAGTCTCAGTTGGAGTCTCTGTTGGTGTTGGAGTTGGTGTCTCAGTTGGTGTTGGAGTTGGTGTTGGACATGGATAATCATTTTGGCATGCGGCACAGTTGATGTATCCGAATCCACCCGAAAAAGTTGGATAAGATACATTATACGGTAAAGGAATACTATCACAAGTATAACATTGTCCATTTATAACATAGGTTGTACCATTAGATAATAGTGTACTACCTAAAATATTAAATTGAACTTGATTTAATGGTGGTGTTAAAACACTACAACAATCAATAAAAATGTATGAATAATCCGCACCAGTTACAGTGGGTGTTACAGTAGGTGTTGGGGTATTTGTTGGAGTTTCTGTTGGTGTAGGTGTTACAGTAGGTGTTGGGGTATTTGTTGGAGTTTCTGTTGGTGTAGGTGTTTCAGTTGGTGTAGGTGTTTCAGTTGGAGTTGGTGTTGGAGTTTCGGTTGGGGTTTCGGTGGGTGTCGGACTTATAGGGTTACAATCATCTATAATTGATAAGGTAATTAACGTTCCGTTATTGGATACAACAGTACCATCCTCAGCACAGGGAAAAATTGTTCCATCAAGAAGAATAGTGTCACCCATAGGAATAATGGGCACTAGTTGCGGATTACCAAAACAATCGTTATAGTCAATCCCACAACCCATTGGGTTTGAAATATCACAAGTAACCGAAATTTTTCTACACGCCATTAATTTTTTTAATTATACTATATAAATAACACACTAGTTGGTTTTTATACAAATAAAAAATAGAAATAGTTAAAAATAAATAAAGACACCTTTCGAGTATATTTATAATATATGAAACTTCTAAAAACAATTCAAAAGATAATACAGGAAGCAGAGGAACAATATAATTCGGCATGTGAGAGATGTGTTCCTGTCGAAGAATTAGATAAATTGGAAAAACATTATCAAGATTCTCTAAAATTAATGAAACTTTATAAGTCTAAAGAAGATATCAGTAAAAACGACAAGTCTTAACTTTTAACGGCCTCACAAATCCCTCCTTCAGAATAAATGTCATATCCTTGGTTAAATAACCAACTATAAATTTCATTTTTTTTATCTTGAGATAAATTATAATCTTCAAAAATAATAAACTTAGGTAAAGAAACTTTTTCAGTGTCAATACCCATTATTAATTGCGAATCAAGTCCTTCAACATCGAGATGTAACCAATCGATTTGACCTCCACATTTTTCCAAAATTAAATCCGTAATACTAATTGAGTCTCGTTTGGTTGATTTAATTTCTTCTTTCTCCCAATGTCTTATCACATCTTCGACGATGGTATTGGTATAACCCTCCCCTCCTTCAAAAAATTCAACTTCCCCTCCATTTGGTGTAACCAAATCATTAACCAAAGTAACCAAACTACGATTCCCATAATTCTTATTTAATACACCAAATTGTTTGTCTGACGCTTCAACCAAAACTACCTGACATTCGTTTTTTAATACGATTGGAACCCACTCTCCAAACTCTCCATCATGTGTTCCAATAACCAACCCTTTTGGAAATTTCCCATTGGAAATCAATGATTTATTGTATATCCATAATGACTTATAAAAATGATTTCCGTGTTCCATTACATCCCATTTTTTGGTATAGACGATGTTGTTTTTTGAATCTCGTAATTCAACATCGAACATTTCCGTATTTGGGTAGGTTGCATACCAATTATCACTTAAAATTGTTGACCATTGTATTTCACCGCTAACATGTTTTTTAATATTTAATGTAAATGGTGTATTTTCATTGTATTTTGATATTACCTCAACTTCAACTCGTATTCCGTCTTTGTTATATGTTACCTGTATCATTCTTATGTTTATTTATAAAATATTTAATGTCTTGACTCCACAATAACATCGCTTCTTCCTTAATTTTATCTTCATTCCAATCCCACCATTTGATTCTCAATAACCCTTGAATGTCTTCATCATCAAATCGATATTTTAGGTGTTTGGCTGGGTTTCCCCCAACCATAGAATAAGGTTCAACATCTTTGGTCACCAGTGCTCCGGCCGCAATGATTGCACCATCACCTATCTTAACACCCGACATTATTGTTGATTTGGCTCCAATCCAAACATCATTTCCGATGATAATATCACCTTTACATGCTGGATGTCCCATTTCCATATGAAGACTCGCTATCTCAGGAGTTACTGGACCCCATAATTGGGATGATGTTGTTATCCAATCGGGTCTATGATTCGCATGTAGGAAAAAATTACAATCTCTACCAATTGAACAATATTTTCCGACATGAATTTTGTATTCATCACTCCACGAAATGATATTCACATTTCGGTCGAAATAAGTCCCCCTGTCGGCATTCCAAAGATGTATATTTTCAATCATAACTATAAAAAGGCATTATGTTTAACCTCTTTAATTTTTTGGGTAATATCGTATTCAACATGGTCAATCTCTATAACCACATTTTGATAATTTGTGGAATTAAAACCTAAGTCAATAATTCTATAATTTTGGAGAGTTTCTTCTATTATGGTATCTCCCAATCTTATCTTAATTGGTATTTCATTTTCAATATCATAAAACAAAAGTTTAATTGAATCTTGAGTTTCGTCATTTTTCTCGATAAAAAATTTAATCTTTTCTGTTGGTGAGTAATTGAAAAAATCCATATTTTCGTAGAAATAAATCATGTCCTCAACCGGAGTTGATTCTATGGTATACGGAACCGAATTTCTTAATTGGTGTAACCATTGGAAGGCATCGACATCTTTAACATTTAAGTAATTATCAAGAGTAATTTTTGAAATAAATTTCTTAAGATTTTCTCTATCAAATATCATATAATGTAACCCGACTGCCCAAACTATATCATTTCGTTTTGAAGGGTAAACACTACAATTCTTTTCAGATTTTAAACCTTCAATTACATTGTCATCAATCTTTATGTCATAAATCATATGATGGAATTGGTCGTAATTAAAATTCATTGCGAATTCGCTCAATTGTTTTATCTGTGTAAGACCTGCGAATCCATAGTCAGGATATGTTCTTGAGATTCTATACATTTTATCACTATCTCCAATATCCCTCCATGACCTCATGGCTCTGATTGGCCAATCCAACACTGGGTTGTCTTTTGTAAAGATAAAATAATCAAATAATTTTATTGTCGATTCAGGTAAGGTAATTGGACTAATACCTATAACATCAATCCCAAGATTTTTAATGGTTTTAATGTTTTCTTCTAAAATTTCAATCTTTTCTTTTGTATCACAAAAAGTGCTAAATAAAACAACTTTACTTTGAATGGGTGTCTTTTCTTGATAATCAGTTCTTTTTAAAATTGTAAGACCATTATTGTTTGGTTTTTTCTCCCAAACAACCCAATTTTTATTCTCATATAAAAATTCTTCAACCGCCGACCATAAACCTTTCGGTAGATTTGTTTCAATATTATTTAACACCCCCATTTCATCGGCACTTTTTTCATCTACATTCGCATAACTTACAGTATCATGTAAAATAATATACTTGTTAACTTTAGAATGATGTCTTGTTAATTCTTTTTTTAATTGTAAGTAACAATGCCAAGTATCAATAAATAACAAATCACAAGGTTCCATCTCATAAATTAATGAATCACATTCAATAAACGAGAAATCAATGTTTGTTAAAGTAACCGCGTCATATACTTCTTGTAGATTACCACCAAACTTAGTTGGGTTATATAAATCTAAACTCGTTATTTTTTTAGGGTTACCTGCTAAAAACGCCCATGTACTTATAATACTTCTAACCCCCATCTCAACAATGGTATCACATTCTTCCGTATATTTTTTTAATGTCGGTAAATGTTCATTAATGTCCGAAGGTGTGTTTCGTAATTGTTCGTATTTGTATATTATTTTTTCCATAATCTATTAATTTCTATTGTCTATATGAATGATAACTTGGCTATAATATTCGATAAAATGTTCATTCCATAAGTCCCACTTGATATTAACACCATCCACCGAGAAAATCTCGTGGTTTGGGAAAACTCTCAAAAACACATCTCTAAATTCTCTAAATTTTTGTTTTTCTTCAGGTGTTTGGAGATGCCATTCACCAACTGCCTTACTCATATTTTGTTTCAACCAAATTAGATTTTCAATATTAAAAATATCATATTCTCCACCCTCACAATCAGTTTTTAAGAAATCAATTTTTTCGATACCATTTTCTTTCACTATTGTGCTGAATTTAGAAACCTTGAATATGTCTCCACTAATTGTCTTACCATCTTCATAAACATCAGGTAAGTTTATATTTCCATCAATGTTTGAAATACCATAATTTAAAAACACTCCGACTTCGTCAGGTATGTTTATCTTACATGTATCCATTCCGTCTGATGATGGTTCCAAACAATAGATAACACTAGGTTTCTTATTCAAAATTGAATATCCAAATATCCCAATACTGGCACCAGTATCAAAAACTACATCTCCTTCTTCAACGGAAAAAAACTTTTCATAAATTCTTTCATTAAAAATTTCATTCCCAATAAAATCTCTATACCATTGGTTTGTTTTCCCCCAGTTAAAATTATCTACATTCATATATTGAATAATATGAAATATTTTTTATTTTTAAATAATGAATACACCAAAAATATTTGCTCACGGGTCTTACATTGGGAATACCGGCTACAATAATCATACGAGAGAATTTTTCCGACATCTGTCAAAACATTCGGAAATTAAAGTGAGAAACTTCACTGTCGGAAGTAGTTGGAAAGGGATGAACGATGAACCCCATAATGATGAATATTATTTTAACGATATTGACCAAAAATTATTGTATCAACAAATTTTATGGAATGACGACGATACAAGAAGTGATTACAAAATATATCAAAACCCTTCGAAAGAATTTTCTCCTGATGTGAACATTGTATTATGTGAAACCAACCATCACATATTCTACGATGAATATTACGGACCGAAAATCGCGTATAATGTATGGGAATCAACATTACAACCTGAAGAATATTTTAACAAATTAAAAGAGTTTGATGAGCTATGGGTCCCATCAAAATGGCAAAGAGATTGCACGATTGCTCAAGGTTATGACCCAAATAAAATTAAAGTGGTTCCTGAAGGTGTCAATGTTCACACATTTTATCCTAACCCTCAAGTGAAACACAAATTAACCTCCGATGGTAGATTCAAGTTTTTCTTGGCGGGAAGATGGGATTACAGAAAATCAATCAAAGAAATTATTGAAACATTTCTAAAAACATTTGATAAAGATGAACCGGTCGATTTAATCATATCCGTTGATAATCCTTTCTCGGGTGATGGTATGAAAACAACTGAGGAGAGATTAAAACATTATGGTCTTGACGATGAAAGAATTAAAATTTTACATTTCCCTTCAAGAACGGAGTATATTGATATTCTTAAATCATGTGATTCCTTTGTATCTTGTGCAAGGTCTGAAGGATGGAACTTACCATTGATTGAAGCTATGGCTTGTGGTATCCCGTCCATATATTCCAATTGTTCGGGACAATTAGAATTTGCCGAAGGGAAAGGTATTCCTGTTAACATTATTGGTGAAAAACCAGTTGATGCTAGTACATATAGTCATTTCAATGATTCGGTTGGAAATTATTATGAACCCGACTTCAAAGATTTGGGTAAAAAAATGTGGGAGGTTGTTACCAATCATTCGAAATACAAACAAATCGCATTAGAAGAATCTGAAGAAATTAGAAGAGAATTTAATTGGGATAGAGTCGCAGAAATTGGAATGGAAACGATAAATGAATTCTTGAAGAATCATAAAGAACCTGAAGACACCAATGAGATTCATATTTCATATCTTGACGGACCAAGAGTTGAAATTAAGGGTAAGACAAATCGCAAATATTTTGTTGAGTTTGTTGACGATAAAAATGAAGTTAGATACTCGGACACCATCACAAACAATATGTGGACATCGTGTGGAGTTAAATATTACATCCCGTGGACGATAAGAATTAATGGTAAAGTTATTGAAAAGTTCGACATTGAGAACAAAACGGTTTTAATCTCATTTGAATCCAAATCGATTGGTGATACGATTGCATGGGCACCATATGCGATTGAATTGATGAATCAAAAAAATTGTAATGTTGTGTTAAGCACCTTCCACAATGATTGGTTCAAAGGTTCCAAATCATATGAGAAAATAAAATTTATAAATCCGGGTCAGTCCGTTAAATGTGATGTGATTTATCGAATAGGTTGGTTTAGAGATAACAATCAAGGTTGGAAAAACTTTGATTTTCATCCGATACAACCGAACTTAATTCCATTACAAAAAACTGCAACAGATATTTTGGGATTGGAATTTAAGGAGGTAAATCATGGATTAAACTTCAAACCGGGCAAAAGACCTATCGATTCAAAATATGTTGTTTTCGGACCACAATCAACCGCAGGATGCAAAGAATGGCCGATAGAAAATTGGGAATCTTTAACCAAAATGGTTCGAAATTTGGGTTATGAAGTAGTGATTTTATCGTTAAATACTTATAATATTAAAGACACAATTAATGTTACCAGTAGAGATTGGAATGATATATTCAATTGTCTCTATCATTCAGAATTCTTTATCGGGTTAAGTTCCGGATTATCTTGGGTGAATTGGTCATTAAACAAACAAACTATTATGATTGCAGGTTTCACTCAAGATGACCATGAATTCACAACGAATGTGAAAAGAGTGTCAAACGATGTTTGCATAAAATGTTGGAATGACCCAGTGTTGGTCTTCAATTCGGGAGATTGGGATTGGTGTCCAGTATATCAAAATACTGAAAGACAACATATCTGTCAAAAATCAATAACACCAATTCAAGTGTTTAATGAGATTTTAAAGATTCAATAATCTTTTGAACATCAAAAACTTCTTTTAAGTTATCATAAGGTATCGAACTAATGTCTTCGAATAACAAATGTTTTGTATAAAAACTATGTTCCAAATTTATTGGTTTGGTTGGCTCATTAGCAACAATGTTATTATGTAATGAATATCCGAACACTTCAGGGTTGGTTCCCACCCA